>Ga0187893_10000552_pt1 | contig 96645 bp, 76 predicted proteins | sample MA1701074metaG_FD_139574 | JGI IMG/M metagenome (GOLD analysis project Ga0187893, IMG submission 139574) | White microbial mat communities from a basaltic lava cave in the Kipuka Kanohina Cave System on the Island of Hawaii, USA - MA170107-4 metaG ... | reverse complement strand
TTTCGCGTGGATATTCCGAAGAATGAAAAAATCCGAAATCGGTTACTACCCAAAAATCCCGTTACTGAACTGACCTGAACGACTTGCAGACACTGCAGGTTCCAACAGTTGGACACCAGTGACCAATTATGTCTTCACGGAGGAAGTCCTGGGTGGCACTCCCTGGAAGAATGTGGAGGGTATGCAACGGAACAATCCAATGTTCTACGCCAGAAACTTCAAGACACCGATGCTGATCATTCACGGCGAGAAGGACTATCGAGTGCCTTACGGCAATGGGCTGGAGCTTTACGGCGTTCTGCAAGCGATGGGAGTGCCTTCGCGGCTGGTCGTTTATCCTAACGAGAACCATTGGGTCTTGTCGCCTCAGAACTCCATCTACTGGAACTACGAGGTTCAGAGCTGGCTGGCGCGCTACATCGGTGGCAAACCCATGGAGAAGCCCAAGTTTGAGTCAGCCGAAAAGCCTGAATGAAGGCTCCCTGCGTCTTCCGCGATCGGCTTCCGCTGGTTCACTTCATGGCCTGTTCGATCTTCTTCGAATACGACCTGATCTGCTGCAGATATTTTCGGCACAGTCCGCAATTCGTGGCCAGGTAGTGGTCGTCTTTCACGATGTGTTTGTGAAAGGCAATCACGGCTCCATTGAGCCGTGCGTTGTAGACGGGAACGTTGCGCCGCTCACCTGCCTGCCAGACGCGATACTCCATCTGTCGCTGCTTGAATTCGACCCCCAACAATTGGACCTTCAGCAGCTCGAACTGCGGATCCAGGCGACAGGACTGTGAGTGCAGAGCTGCGGGCCAGAGGGCGAACAACAACGGGAGAACTGCGACGGGTATGGCCTTGCCCTTCCTGATCGAAACCATAGGCACATCCTTTCTGGGCTGGCATCTATGAATCGTTCCAGCTACGGAAGGGGCAACGGAGAGGATCCTGGTTGACCGTTCCGGCTGCAGAAGGATCGCTTCAGGGCGTCCTCAGAATGGACCGGGCCGATGCGCTGGCCCGGTGGCGTTGACAGGCGATGCTACGAGGCTGTGAAGCGGAGCAAAAACTGCGGCGACTCGTGGGCGGGCAGAAAACTCCTTTTGTACCTCTATGCCAAAGAACCGGAAACGTTTCGGGGAAAACTGGCAATAACCGGCGGGGGTAATCGATACGATCGGGGTATCGCAGGAGATAGTCTTAGTGACGCTGCACTACTTGGAACCAAAGGCCTTTACGGAGATGCTGTTTCAGCGCAGGCTTGAGAACCGGATCCAATCACGTGCCGCTCTTCTCGCGGCGATCTGCTGCAATAGCTATTCGCTGGGGCTCATCTTCTTGAATTCGGAGGCCAGAATAATGGCTTCGGCAATGTCTTTCATCGGTTTGCGCATTCGCCGACTTTGCTGCTGAATGCGTTTGTAAGCATCCTCCTCAGTCAGCTTGGCTTCGGATTGTAGAATTCCTTTCGCGCGCTCGACGAGCTTCCGTGTCTCCAGGGCCTTCTGGGCGGCCAGGGTCTCGGCGACCAACCGGGTATTCTCAATGGCAAGCCCGGCCTGGTGGGCGATACTCGACAACAGCTGAATCTCTTCCTTCGTCAACTCGTGTGCCGACGGCGTATAACAGTTGATGACGCCGATGACTTCTTCCTTCACAATCAGCGGCATGGCAACGAGAGAGCGCAACCCCTCTTTCTTGGCGAGATCCTGGTATTGATAGTCGGGGTCTTTGGACACATCGCGAATGATTACCATCTGACGCTCACGCACCACGCGACCCAACAGGCTCTGGTGGATTTTCAGCGGGGGTTTCTTGAGATATTCCTCATTCGAGCTGCTGGCAGCTTTGAGCACCAGTTCCTGCCGTGTCTCATCCACCAACATGATGGAGCAGATTGAAGCATTAATCATCTCTGCACAAAGCTTGACTATCAAAGTCAACATTTCTTCCAGGTATTTCTTGGACGAAACCGTCTCGCTGATACGCAAGAGACTCTCAATCTGCTGAGCGCGCCGCCTTGTCTCTTCGTACAGCCGGGCATTCTCAATGGCGTTTCCCACTTGCTGGCCAATGATGGAGATGAGCTTCACCTCGGCAGGCCCGTGCGAGTGCGAATTGCGGTGCTGCACGTTGATGACTCCAATGACTTTGTCTTTAGCGGTAACGGGAACGGATAGGAAGGCTTCGTAGCGATCCTCGGGCAGGCTAAAGAAAAGTTTGAAGCGAGGGTCCCGGCTGGCATTCTGTGCGATCGCCACCGCCTGCTGTTCCTGGGCTACCCAACCGGTAATTCCTTCGCCGAGCTTCAGCCGGATGGTGCCGATGTTCTCGGGGTGCGGATCTTTTGACGCCTGCAGCACCAACTCCTGCTTCGAAGCGTCCAACAGGTAGAGAAAGCAGGCGTCGCCGCGAGTCAGTTGATGAACCAGACCGATAATTTGATGCAGGACTTCGTCGAGTTCGAGATGGCTGCTGATGCTCGCGCTGATCTGATAAAGAACTTCCAGTTCCTGTTCGACGGAGCGTCCAGCAAGAGACGTGAAAGGGAGGGGAGTTTTCGTTTCGGTGTCCTGCTTCAGCAAGTTTTCCATGGTCTCCTGGTGGTGATCTGTACGGAACCGCAATCGGCAGACGGACTGAGCTGGCTCCAAAAATAAAAAAGGCGTCCTGGAGCGGCCACACGTGGCCTACAATCCAGGACGCCTTTGTCCAAATTCGTGTCTTGAAGAGACGGGCTTTACAACCGAGTCAGCGTCAATACATCTGAGTATCGACGCGGCTGAGTGTAGGAGACAGGCACAGGTGAGTCAAATCTATTAAACTAATCAAAGGCATAAGCGTTCCTTATGTGAAGTCGATCTGGGTGTCTATTGACTGTGGAGTGAAGGAGGTTTCGATGCATTTTTCTTCTGTTCTTGGCGGACGTGCCTGGCTCTTACTCTGTTGCGCCTCCCTGCTTTGGGTCCCGCGCACGGCCTCGGGTCAGAATCCGGCGCGCTATGAGGGGATCCAAAAGGGCAATTTCATGAAGCGCTGGTTGGTACTCGGACCCATTCCTATTTCTCTAGATACGGCCTCGAAACCGGATGAAGAATCCCAGAGGAAGGCTTTTGCAACCGACTGGCTGGCACCGCACGGGGGCGAAGGAGGAATCGAGCCAAGCCTGAGCGCACCCGTCACCATCTCTGGCAAGTCCTTTCGCTGGCAAGTTGTCGAATCGAGTGGTGACACTGTCAGTCTCGAGAGCCTCTTCGGCAAGCCAAACTATGTGGTGGCCTACGCAGCGAGCGAAATCGTCATGCCTGAAGCGGCCAGCGTGCTTTTAGCACTCGGCAGCGACGATGGCGTGAAAGTCTGGCTTAACGGACAGAAAGTACACGACCAGTGGGTGTTGCGTGGGGTTGAGACCGATGCCGATCTGCTCCCGCTCCAGTTGAAGAAAGGCTCAAATCGGCTGCTTCTGAAGGTGCAGAACGCAGAACAAGGTTGGGGATTTGTTTGCAGAGTTCCGAGCAACCAAGTGCTGGAAGAAAGGGTGATCGACAGTGCTTCGAAGGGTGACCTGAGGGCGCTGGAGGGCATTGCTGATCAGGGTATCAACCTGAATGCGAAATCGAAGTATGGGCTGACCGCTCTGCACGCGGCACAGATCCACGGACATGAGGACGTCGGCCGCTGGCTGATTTCCAAGGGTGCTGATGCCACCTTGCCCTTGCCAGCCAAGGAACAGCTCGTGGATGCTCTACTGAAGGAGGTCATCAAGGGCCACTCTCCCGGCGCTGCGGTGCTCGTGGCTCAAGGCGGAAAGATCCTCTTCAAGAAAGCTTACGGCTACGCCAGCCTTGAACATATGGTGCCGGTCACACTCGACACGAAATTCCGCATCGGATCGGTCACCAAACAATTCACAGGATCTGCGATTCTCCGCCTCCAGGAGCAGGGAAAGCTCAGTGTTCGCGATCCGTTGTCAAAGTTCATTCCGGACTATCCGAGGGGCGGGGAAGTCACACTGCATCACCTGTTGACGCACACCTCCGGGATTCGGAGCTACACCGGCAAACCTGGTTTTTTGGAGACGGTCTCGTCCTACATCACGTCCGAGGATTTGATCAAATCCTTCAAGAGCGACCCGTATGACTTCGATCCAGGCAAAAAATGGCTCTACAACAACTCCGGCTATTTTCTCCTGGGCCACATCATCGAAGAAGCGTCCGGACAGTCCTATGGGGAATTTCTGAAACAGCAGTTCTTTGAGCCACTAGGAATGAAGAACACAGGTGTGCATCACTGGAGCGACATCCTGGAACATGAAGCGTTTGGCTACGCATATGAATCAGGACATTTCAAAAAAGCCCAGACTGGGACATGTCGCATGCTGGTGGTGCCGGCGCGCTATATTCCACCGTGGACGATCTCTATCTTTGGAATGAAGCCTTGTTCAGCGGCAAAGTGCTCAGCGAGGAAAGTTTGAAGGCAGCCTTCATGCCGGTGAACATGAATATCGCCGAATTGGGCCCAGAGGAAGGGTACGGGTATGGATGGGCCGTTGCCTCACTGCGAGGTCTGAAGGAAGTCCAGCACGGTGGCGGGCTCCATGGGTTTCTGAGCCACCTCAGGCGACTCCGCCAGGAGCAATTCACGATTGTGGTGTTGAGCAACAGCTCTCCATCTGCGGCTGGTGCCGATCCCGGCCGGCTATCGGGAGAAATTGCGCAGATCTATCTGCATGAGAAGATGGAGAAAAAGCCCAGCGTCCTGACCTCTGTCTCTACGGAAATTCTCGAGGCTTATGCGGGGAAGTATGACTACGGATCAGCCGTTCTGACGGTCACACGCCAGGGCAGCCGGTTGTTTGCCCAGTTGAGCGGGCAACCCAGGTCTGAAATCTTTGCAAAGTCAGAGTCGGAGTTCTTTTGGAAGGTAGTAGACGCACGTGTTCAGTTCGTGCGCGACGAAAAAGGACAAGTGGCGAAGGCCGTTCATCAACAAGGCGGCCAAACCATTCAAGCCCCAAAAATGAAGGAACAGTCAGTCGCTGCCGTCGATCCAGCGGCGTTCGACGCCGTTGTGGGCAAATACGACTATGGTCAAGGCAAGGCCATTCTGACCGTAACACGTGAGGGCAACCAGTTATTTGCCCAGATGACCGGACAGCCGAAATTCGAAATCTTCCCCAGCTCGGCGACAGAGTTCTTCTGGAAAGTGGTTAACGCCAAGATTGCTTTTGTAAAGAATGAAGCTGGGAAGGTGACCAAAGCGGTTCACGAACAGGCAGGTCAACGGCTCGAGGTTGCAAAGATCGAATAGTCCTTGTTCCTCCATCAACGGCAGGCTTCAGCCATGCTTGCCGAGCTCGGCCGAAAGCAGATCGGCCATCGCCTGGACAGCGGCTGTGGCGAACTCAGATTTCAACGTCACCAGCCCGAGATGTCGGCGTAGTGGGTGGTTGGCCACGCTGATGAGCCGGACACGTGTGTCTTCGCCTTGAGCGCTCACTGCATGTTCGGGTAAGACCGAAGCGCCCAATCCCGCGCCCACGAGGCTCTTGATCGCCTCAATGTTTTCCATCACCATCACGATTTTCGGCTCTACACCGATGCTGGTAAAGAACTGGTCAATCAGCCGGCGCATTACGGTCTTGCGTTCGTACAGAATGAAGGGAAGATCTGCGACCTCCTCAGGAGTCACCATTCCTTTCTCCGCCAACGGGTGTTGGCGGGAAATCGCGATCTTGATTTCTTCGGCACAAAGCGTTTTCACCGCGAGATTGCGGTCAGAAACCGGAAGCATTCCGAGAACCAGATCGAGCCGTTGGGCTTTCAAGGCTTCGACCAGGACATCGGTCGTGTCGGTCATGATGACCAACTCCACGTTGGGGTACTTCATTCGAAACTTTTCCAATACCGGCGGCAATTGATAGATCAGCGTGGTTGCCCCGCTGCCAAAGCGCAGTCGTCCCCGTTCCAAGCCATTGGATTCCCGAATCGCCATCTCAACACTCTTCAAATCGGCGAAGAGCTTTTCGCAGTAATTCTCCAGGAGTTTCCCACTCTCAGTTAGAAGCACCCTCTTCCCGACCCGGGTAAACAACAGACAATTTAGTTCACCCTCTAAATGCTTGATGTGCTGGCTGACCGTGGATTGAGAGATGCGAAGGGCTTGGCTGGCACCGGTGAAGCTGCCAGTTGCAACCGCTGAGTGGAAAACGCGTAGCTGGTGGAGATCCATTTGTTATCGCTTTCGCCGATGTGAAACTTTGCTTATATGTATTTTACAAATGTATGCGCTCTCTTGTATAGTCGGAACAAAGAAACTCAAACAGGGTCCAAATCTCTGCAACTGAGAGACCTAGCGTGATGCTGGCGGAGGGATTGGCCCCAACGCAAACACCCGTCTCAACCCTCACCTGCTCAATCGCCCTGAGCGGGCGAGACTGAAGAACTCTTGCGCGCCTGAGTGCGCACAAAATACCTTTGCTGAGATCTAGTTGTGTGGAGGTTAATCCCATGAAATCGAATTTTTTTGGAAGAATCCTGACAATGCTGGCGCTCACCTTCGCTGTCATCGTCCCACGCACGATGCTGACCCAGGAATCGCGCGGAACCATTACCGGAACGGTGACCGATTCGGCAAAGGCCGTGATCCAGGGGGCTTCGGTCAAGGTGACCAATGTGGCCATGGGGACCACCTTGTCGATTGCTACCAACGACTCGGGCTTGTATCGGGCGCCTTATCTGATTCCGGGAACGTATCAGATTGCGGTCGAAGCCGCCGGGTTCAAAAAGTACTTGCGAGACGGAGTCACGATCAGGATCAACGATACGATTGAGATCAACGTGACGTTGGAATTGGGAGAAGTGCAGGAGACCATCACCGTGACCTCGGACGCTCCGTTGCTTGAGACGACTAGCGGTTCGGCCAGCCAATCCGTCGATGCGCGGCGCGTGTCGGAACTTCCCATGCCGCACGGCCAGCCTTACAACCTCATCGGCCTTTCCACCGGCGTCGGGTTCGCGCGCGACCCAAGACTCGACCGCCCGTTTGAACCGACACATATCGTCGGTTTCACCATGGATGGCACTCGAGCCAACCGCAGCGACCTCACGATTGATGGTGCTCCGAGCACCGCGACGGCAAATGCCAATGAAGTTATTTCGACTTACGTTCCACCTCCGGACATGGTGGCTGAATTCAAGATACAAACTGCCACGTTTGACGCCAGTTTCGGCAACACGGAAGGCGGTGTTACGAATATCAGTCTCAAGTCAGGTACCAACGATCTTCACGGCTCGGGCTACTTCACCAAGATGGTGCCGGGACTTTTCGCAAACGATTATTTTGCCAATGCCAATCGGATTGCCCGTCCGGATTTCTATTACAACCGCTGGGGAACAGTGCTCAGTGGCCCTGTGTACCTGCCAAAGCTTTACAAGGGGCGCAACAAGACCTTCTTCATGTGGGGTTATGAGGGCATCAATGAGGCACGTCCGCGAAATGACATTGGTGCCAATGGGACCGTGCCCACCGAAAAGATGCGGAACGGCGACTTCTCTGAATACCTGGCGCTAGCGAACGGGTCTTCCTACCAGATCTACAACCCCTTTACCCGGCGGGCAGTGGGGAATGGCCGCTTCCAACTGGATCCATTCCCGAACAACATCATTCCGGCGAATTTGATCAACCCAGTCGCTCGGAAAATCGTTGATACCTACTGGCCCAAGCCGCTAACGGCTGGCAGCGCGGATTTCACAAACAATCTGAACGATCCAACTCTTAGGGAAACCATCACCTACTACACGCACACGATCAAGATCGACCACGTCGTCAGCGACCGCCAGAGAGTATTCGTGAGAGGAAGCTGGTATAAGCGCGCCAGCGATTACAACAACTTCTTTGGGAATGCCTATACCGGCACCGTGTTCCAGTTCTTGTCACGAGCTGGCACCATCGACGATGTCTACACGTTCAATCCCACAACGGTCTTGAACGTGCGGTATGGCTACAACCGGTTTGTGCGCGTCCAGGACGGCAATCCCGAGGCCTATGGGATGGATCTAACCACTCTCGGCTTCCCGTCCTCGTTTGCCAATGCGACCGCACCTGACATTCGCAGAATGCCACGCTTCGATATCACCGGGTATTACGGCAATGGGTTCACGGGAGAATGGAGGCCGGTCGACACGCACTCGATCAACGCGACACTAAACAAGTCCAAGGGTAACCACTCACTGAAAACCGGCCTGGAATTCCGCTCCTACCGCGAAACCGACACCTTCACTTCCAACGACCAGACCGGACGTTTCAATTTCGATTCGACCTGGACACGAGGGCCATTCGACAACTCCGCGAACTCGCCTGGCAGCCTTGGCCAGTCCTTTGCAGCTTTCCTGCTAGGACTACCCACGGGCGGGAACAATGGTTATCTGGCCCGAACAGCATCCTATGCGGAGCAGTCGTTGACTTGGGGCATGTTCGTCCACGACGATTGGAAAGTGAATTCGAAACTCACGTTGAACGTCGGATTGCGCTACGAGTTCGAAAATCCGCTGACGGAGCGCTACAACCGGAGTGTTTCCGGACTCGATTTTGGAGCAGTTCAGCCGATTGAGGCAGCGGTGAGGGCGAGATACGCGGCGAATCCGACACCCGAAATTCCCGCAGGCGAGTTTAATGTGCGAGGAGGATTGCTCTTCCCGGCAGTGGGCGGTCGTTCTCGGGGTTTCTATGAAACGCCAAAGAAGAACTTCATGCCGCGCTTCGGTCTTGCCTACAAGTTGACCGAGAAAACGGTGATTCGAGGCGGTTACGGAATCTTCTTCGGGTTCCTCGGTCAGCGCCGCGGGGATGTTTCGCAGCACGGCTTCAGCAGGAATACCAACCTGGTTCCAAGCATCGACAATGGTTTGACATTCCGCGACACGCTCTCGAATCCATTTCAGGGCGGCATTCTCGAACCGGTCGGATCGTCCCAGGGGATCGAGACTTTCTTAGGCCAGAGCATCACCTTCTTCAATCAAAAACCACTCCAGTCCTACCAGCAACGTTGGGAGCTGGGTATTCAACGGGAATTGGGAGGCGGGTTCGTGGCGGAGGCGAGCTATATCGGCAATCGCGGAACCCACATCGAAACCTACCGAACCGCAACCGAATTCCGAAATCTGAATGTCACACCCCAACGCTATCTGAGCACCAGTCCTGTTCGAGACAACGAGAGAGACGCTTACCTCTCTGCGAACGTGCCGAATCCATTCTTTGGAATATTGCCCGCTTCAACCACGATTGGAGCGTCGGCCAGTATCGCGCGAGAACGGCTCCTGCGGCCATTCCCTCAGTTCGACCAGGTCTTCAGCACCAATAACGATGGATACTCGTGGTACCACTCACTCCAGATGCGACTGGAAAAGAGGTTTGCGAAGGGTTTGACAGTGCTGGGAAGTTACACGTGGTCGAAGTTCATGGAAGCCACTCAGTACCTGAACCAGGACGATCCTCGCCCTAGTGAAGTCATTTCTGATATGGATTTCACCCACCGATTGTCGGTCAGCGGAATCTATGAACTCCCATTCGGGAAGGGCAAGCCGTTCCTGAACGGTTCAAATTCCATTGCCTCAAGAATTGTGGGTGGGTGGCAGATCTCTGGGATCTACTCGTTTCAAACTGCGGCCCCGATCGGAGGAACCAACGGATGGGCTCCAGGAAACGTTCCAGGATCAGGCCTCATCTTCAATGGAAACTTCAAGGACATCGTTCTGCCATCCGATCAGCGGACCATTCAACGTTGGTTCAACACCGATGCTGGATTTATCAAGGTTGCAAATCAGCAGAGAACGACTCGTCAGGTTCGTACCTTCCCTCTAAGGTTCAGTTTCCTGCGGGGTCACGATATCAACAATGCAGATCTCTCCTTGATCAAACGGACCGAGATTCGCGAAGGGAAGAACGTGGAGTTCAGGGCCGAGTTCATCAATGCCTTCAACCACCCTCTATTCAACACGGATCAGATTGGGATCGATCCAACATCTGCCGCCTTTGGCAGGTTTAATTCTCAGACGCAAAGGAACTACGCCCGACGCATTCAGATGACTTTGAAGTTTACGTTCTGAGGACGCTCGCTTTAGTCTCAACGACCGCTGCAGCAAAGACATAGCGGCCTGGGTTTGACAAGAGTACTGCTTCAGACTAGCCGCAGACCGCTCCTTTGGGGGTCTGCGGGGGTTCGTTTTTTAAGCCGCCGAAACTGTGACAAACCCGCCTGTGAAAACTCCGACTGTGGTTGTGGAGGAAGGAAGACAGGCTCCAACCCAGCCATTCTGGATTGGCAGATTGCGGTGGGCGACATCGTCCCCGGAATTTTCCTTTCTTTCCTCGAACAAGCCAACTGTGCGAGAATCCAGCCCTCCTGTTCATCCCGAGGTTGATGCCCAGAAGGCACCCTTTGACGCCGTTCGCTAGGAAACCGGCCACAGGCGGTGTTGTGTGAGGAGGAGAGCAAGGCCTGCTGTGGGGTTCCTAACTAAGCGCGTGACACTTTAACCGGAGCGCAGCTGCTGTTCTGTATCTAGATAATCCCTTGAGGAGGAAACAATATGAACAAGAAGTTCATCATCTCGGTGGTTGTGATGTTTGTCTTGTCAATGGCCCTCGGATTCCTGGTGCATGGAGTGTTGCTCAATGAGTCCTATACTCAGTTGCCAGGTCTGTTTCGCACGCCGCAGGACGCTCAGGCCTATTTCCCCTTCATGTTGTTGGCACATGTCTTGATTTCTTTTGGATTTGTCTGGATCTACCAGCGAGGCAAGGAAGACAAGCCCTTCCTGCCACAAGGCATTCGCTTCGGCCTGGCGGTGGCGGTGCTGATGACTATTCCGATGTATCTGATCTATTACGCCGTGCAACCCATGCCCGCGGCGCTGGTCTACAAGCAGATCGTGTTCGATACGTTGGGTGTCCTTCTGATGGGCATTGTCGTGGCGTGGATGAATAAGTGAGCAGCGGAACCGCACTAGGAGGCGTTCCCGCCCGCACTTTAGACTGGAAGCCTGCACCACAATGCTGGCGGTCCTTTCCGCTTGTGGTGCGGGTGTCTCGCCTGCGCCGATAGTAGAGAAATTCCGTACGCGGGACGCCCGCGTCCCAGGAGCTCACTTCAAAGCCAGAATCGCATCCACCGGTTGTCCTGTCCTAAGGAATTCAAAACTCGAGAACCCGGCTGACCGTGTGAGGCTCTCATACTCCGATGGGGATCGCTCTTTGCCTTCTGTGCACAAGAGCATGTTCAGCGACTGAAGATAAGCGCTGACGGGCCCGTCGCGATCCTCGTTCAGCAGCCGCTCACAGATGAGCAAGCCGCCGCCGGTGGGCAGATGCTTGCAGATCTTTCTAAGAAGGAAGCGAACCTTGTCCTCGGACCAATCGTGCAGAATACGACCAACGCTGTAGAGGTCAGCCGGCGGCAGCCGATCGGCGAAGAAATCTCCGCTTTGGATCTTGATCCTCTCTTCGAACCCGGCTTGCTCCACGTAGGTGCGCGTAATCGGCGTCACGGAGGCGAGATCGAACACGGTAGCCCGCAACGTCGGATAGCGTCTGCAGGCCGCAATCACGAGATGCCCCGTGGCCCCTCCGAGGTCCACCATCTGGCGAAACCGGCTGAGATCGAAAGCCGCCACCGCCGCCGGCGAACTCAAGAGGCCGTGCCCGTTCATCCCTGCCAGAAAGGTCTGCTTGTCTTTTTCCGTGGCAAACAGATGGTCGAAGATTCCCTCGGTAAAGCCGAATTCCTGCTCCCAACGATGGTTGCCCTCGCGAACCGCATCCTCAAGATGCCGCCAAAGCCGAAAGCTCACGCGGTCCGAGTAGAGGATATAGCCACTCAGTGTCTCGGGACTTTCAATCCGCAGAAATCGCGTTGCCGGAGGCAGGTTGTGATAACGTCCCCCATCACGTCGCAAGAGCTGCAAACCGGTGCACGCACCCAGCACTCGCTCCAAGGCATCGGAGTGACATTTCAAGTCGCGCGCCAACTCGTCACAGGTGGCTGAAGATTCGTGTAGATGGTCGAACACTCCCAAGGACACGGCAGTGAAGACGGCTTTTGAGGCGCGAAATCCATCCATAAGGGTCAGGACCGTTTGCGCGTCGGGATCGGGTTGGGGAAGGTTGGGCTTATCGGGCATGTGTTTAACTCTGGTTGGGATTTCGATCAGCAGGAATTGAGGAGTCTACGCAGCTACAAGTCGAAGACCAAAATTGCCGGCCCATCATATTGACGAAATCATTCAAAATCTAGATCGAATCATCGACCAGGCGGCGGGTAACGAAAGCCGCCTCGGCTATTTCCCCGCAACCATGCAGTTGATTCGACTCGGCGAACGAAGACTGTGCGGGAGGCGATCGAGATTCTGAAATGATCACGAGTGAACGAACGGCAAATGCAATCCATTTCTTCAACGGAGGTTACTACCTTGAGAGTCCTCTTCTGCGCGTGTCTGGTGGTCGTGTTGTTTCCCTGGGATGTTGAGGCCGCGGATTTTCCGCAGGCAGAGATCTCAAATGGGCACGTCCGCGCCAAACTTTATCTTCCGGATGCCCGGAACGGCTACTACCGCGGAACGCGCTTCGATTGGTCGGGTGTCGTTGCAAGCCTGGAATCTGGGGGTCACAGCTATTTTGGAAAATGGTTCGAGCGGTACGATCCAAAACTGCACGATGCCATTACCGGGCCCGTTGAAGAATTCTTCACCAATGGTGCGGGGCTGGGTTACGACGAAGCCAAGGTGGGCGAGACCTTTGTCAAGATTGGCGTCGGAGTGCTTCGCAAACCTAATGAACCACGCTACAGCTCGTTCAACAGTTATGAGATCGTCGATTCAGGCAAGTGGAACGTAAAGAAGGGAACGGACTGGATTGAGTTTACTCATCAACTTGCTGACAAGACGGGCTATGCCTATACCTACCGCAAGAGAGTGCAACTACCAAAAGGCCAGCCGCAGCTTATCCTTGAACATAGTCTCAAAAACATTGGGCTCAAACCGATTCCCACCCATGCCTACAACCACAACTTCTTCATGCTCGATGACCAGCCATCCGGGCCGGACATCGTGGTGAAATTCCCATTCAATCTGCGCTCGACGCTTGATTTAAAAGGACTCGCAGAGGTTCGCGGGAAGGAACTTGTGTACCTTCAAGAGCTGCAGAAAGGGCAAAGCGTATTCACTAACTTAGAGGGTCATGGCACGAGCGCACAGGACTATGACATCCGCGTCGAGAATCTGAAAACAGGAGCGGGTGTGAGGCAAACGGGAGACCGGCCGCTGTCGAAAGTCGTGTTCTGGTCCATTCGCAGCAATGTCTCTCCGGAACCCTACATCGAGGTGAAGGTCGAGCCGGGGAAAGAAGAGAAGTGGCGGATTCAGTACGAGTTTTACAAGGTTCCAACGAAATAAGGGTCAAACCAAACAAACCAAGCCGGGCCAAGCTCGGCCATTGCTTGATTCTGCCCTGAGCAAACTTAAGAAACACGGTCGTCATTCCGGCCAAGCGAAGCGCGAGCCGGAATCCAGCCTGGATTCCCGCCTTCGCGGGAATGACGGCCCAACGCACGCAGTCGTTTCTCGAGACGGCTGATCTTGCCGTTTACTCACCTCCTCTAGCCTCCTTCGCAATCTGGCGATAGCGATCGATTGCGCTCCAGAAAGTTTTGCGTGCTTCTTCCCGTTCCTGCGGCACAATCTTTTCGTTACGAGCCCGCCATAGCTGCTCGATGGCGGCGATGCACCACAGCGCGCTCTGTCGCGACGCTCGAATAGCCTGGCCGCCGACCAGTACGTTGACCGGGTTGGTATGCATTTGTGGGAACTGCCGCACCGCCACCCAACTGCTCCGATTGATTTTCGTCGTGAACTCCACCATGTACGCCTGGCCATTCGCTGGCACCTGTTTCGAAGAGACGACTTGACCATTCACCACCAACTCCACGAGCCTGGCGCTTGGATCCACCGGCGAGGTGCCGATCGCAGCTAGAATTTCATGATAATTCACCGTATCGCCGACTAACCTTTTCCCGCCGAGCGGAATTGCATTGCCGTACGCAACTTCTAGAGGCGTTTCCGGCGAGAAAGCGACTCTGGCGCGGATCTGCACGGTGGCTGGCTCTGAAAGTTTGACTTCGTCACCTGCGGGCTTGCCGTTGACGGTGAACTCCAGCGCGTGGGCGTACCCATCCGAAACGTAAGAACGACCGCGTACCAGTCCGTTGCACCATGCTTTGAAATCAAGTCGATCCACTTTGCCAAGCTGAACGTATGATCGGCCCTGGCCGACGCGTGTGCCGCTCATGCAAGGGAAATCCGTTTCCCCGGCGGCTTTCAGAGGCAGGCCGCAATTCAGGAGGTGATACCAGCAGTTCCATTCCAGAAGCCTTGCGGTATCCATCGCGCTGATGAAGTCGCAAATGCCGAGGACGGCGGTCACAAAGATCTCTTGGGCACCAACGCTATTGAGCTCAGGGATCGCGAAATTGGGGAGTTGGTCCGATACCCGATCGACAGACTTTCTTAACTCTTCCTCGCTCAAGCTGCCATCCTGACTCAGGTCGATGCTCGCCAAAGACTCTGGCAGCAACCCCTTCTCAGATTCCTGTGCGTCCAAACGCCCATCCTGATTGGCGTCCAATTCCATCATCAAGCGTTTGGCAGCATTCGTGGCATTCACCTGCAGACCGCTGCCCGAGTGAGCGTAGCCGGTCACCGCTCCTTGCGCCTTCGCCCAACGCAATACCGGTGTTGTCCAGGTCGGCCAGCCTTTGCTGAGGTCGGCGCCTGGATAAACCTGCTCTTTCAGGTTCAGCAGGCAAACATGACCCAAAGCCTCCGACCCGAACCCACTAACCTCGATGTCGTATTTCATCAGGCAGAAGGGGTTACTGAGACCATCGACTTCCGGGGAGAAGTACTGCTGTTGATGGTTGAAGCCTGGACCCCAGGTGAGAATGCTTCCGACATTCAGCCCTTCGCCCATCACTTGTCGGAACATGTCCTTGGGGGGAACGCCTTCGGTGGGTGAAGTGTAGTGAGCGCAGCCGGCGGCGTGAATATGATGGTCGCCACTGTAGTATCCATATGCTTTTGGATGAACCCAACGCTCCAGTTTTACTTCAAGCTGCGCTGCACCATCTGGGGGAACTGTAATCTCTCTTTTCAGCCAACGGTATTCCGGTCCTCGCCCGTAGAACATGGTAAGTTGCCCGGGCGGCAGCAAGACTGCATCGCCGTCGCTCCGGTAGATTTGTTTCTGAAAGAAAAGATCGGGAGCCAGGCGCTTAACCTGTGGCGGATACACGTGACCGGCACGATCGAAAAACGTAAAGCGACCCGTCGTCGGCTGGCCGTCGTGATCTCGAATTGCTAGACGCACCGGAACTGCAGGACGCACGTTGAACAGGATCGGCACTTCTCCTCTGAATCCCAAATCTTGGGTGCCCTGGCCAGCGTCGAACCCGATGACAGCTTCCCGCTGGCCGGCTTCGCTGCTGTAGATCAGCGCCAGGGCGTATTCCACCTTCAGACCGCTCAGGCTGCGAGTCATGGGCGGCTCGGAGAACATTTCGACTTGCAGAAAACGGTCATCCCGATTGACGTTTTCGTTCTCACGCAGATGCTCCTGTCGCTCTCTCTGCATGCTGAGCTTGGCCACACCAGCATAGACAGGCCCGGACTGGGGACTGGTGATTCTGATCGGTAGAGTGGAGGTGCTCTCATTGAGGACTTTGACCAGGAAGGGCGTGAAACCGCTTTGCTGCAGAATCGCAGGCGCCGGCCCCCGCGTAACCTTCACTCGAACTTCGGGATTCAAATGAATAACAAACAGAACCTGCCGATCCAGCAACTCTTGAATTTTTCGAGCATCCCTAGCCCGACCGGCGGTTTGCAGCGCCCGTCGAGTCTCGGCAGGAAATGGGGTTCCCACCAGCTCCAACGCTTGAATCAAGCGCTCGACGTTGGATGACAACGGTTGCCCTTCAACGGCAACGAACTCCAGATGTGTAATTGAGTCTTGTGCCTGGGGGGCATTGAGGAGACTCGATAAGAGAAGGCCAGCTAACAACCAGATCGCTACAATGTGCGCCGACTTTCGTTTCATGTTGGTTCACCGTTTCGAGGATGCACGGTTGCAATGCAGCTGAGCGAGACGATTTCATTCACTGCCAGATACTAAACTTTCGGCAGTCGGTTTGAAATGGTATTGAAGGCGAGGTGATTTCGCTCTGAACGGCTCCGTTTTCTTGATAGAATCCGCTTTCCTCAGAACCGCTGGATCCGTTCTTCGCAAATGATCTCTTGTATTAGCGCCTTTGACCCCAAGCGCTTCGCTCGCAACCAGCTCGGCACAATTACGTTAGCTCTTGTATTGAGCTCAGGCCCGACAAGGATAGGCTCGGCACAAGACGTGGATGTTTCGAAATTACCTCCACCCACCCCACAAGCGGTCAGCTTCGTCAAAGACATCCAACCCATCCTGGAGCAGTCGTGTCTGAAATGCCACAACGCTGAAGTGTCCATGAGCGGTTTGCGTCTGGATGGCCGTGAACAGGCCCTGAGAGGCGGCGATCTGGGGGTGGACATTGTGCCCGGTCGGGGTGAGCGAAGCCGTTTGATCCATTTTGCCGCCCGTCTGGTTTCAGAGCTGGAAATGCCACCCAAGTGGCAGGGAGACCCGCTTACGACAGACGAAGTTGCTCTCTTGCGAGCCTGGATTGACCAGGGTGCGGAGTGGCCGGCGGGAGTCATTTTACGATCCCGAGACAAGGCGAGTGTAGGCTCATTACCGGCTAAGACCAGCGATGACAGCAGTGTCTCTTTGCCACCACCGGCCGCCCGAAAAGTGGATTTCGTGAAAGACATTCGTCCGATTCTGGCCGGTAAGTGTTATTCGTGCCACGGGCCGAGCCAGCAACAGAACCAATTGCGATGGGATGTGAAAGCGGTTGCGACCAAAGGCGGCGTGTCGGGGCCGGCGTTCAAGCCGGGCAACAGTGCCGAGAGTTTGGTCATTCGTTCGGTCGCGGGCCTGCAGCCCGAACTGGCCATGCCGCTCAAAGGAGAACGGTTCTCACCTGCCGAAGTGGGTTTGATGCGGGCCTGGATTGATCAAGGCGCAGTCTGGCCAGATGGACTCGATCCCAAGGGCTACTCAGCTCAGCCCGTTCACTGGGCTTACCAACCGCTCGCCAAGAAAGTGCTGCCTCAGGTGAAACGATCCTCCTGGATTCGCACGCCGATCGATCGTTTCGTTCTGGCCAAGCTTCAGGAAAGGAGACTCCAACCTTCACCCGCGGCCGACAAACGCACGCTCTTGCGTCGCGTCACTTACGACCTGACCGGGCTGCCTCCGACCCCGGAAGATCTTCGAGGCTTCCTTGCCGACGAAACTCCAGACGCTTACGTCAAAGTCGTGGATCGTTTGCTGGCCAGCCCGCGTTATGGGGAACACTGGGCGCGTCACTGGCTGGACGTCGCCCACTACGCGGATAGTCACGGTCACGACCAAGATCGACCGCGCGACAATGCCTGGCCGTATCGCGACTATGTGATTCGCTCATTCAACGAAGACAAGCCCTATGCGCGCTTCGTGAAGGAACAGCTTGCCGGCGATTTCCTGTTTCCAGACCAGCCGGATGCTGCCGTTGCCACGGGCTTCATCGGAACGGGCCCGTTTGACGAGAGCTCCATGATGTCCATCGTAGACGATACAATTGACAAGAAGCGGGCCCAAACGCTAGATCGGGATGACATGGTGATGACCACCATGTCCACCTTCGTCAGCTCAACGGTTCACTGTGCACGTTGCCACAATCACAAGTTCGATCCTATTTCGCAGAAGGAATACTACAGGCTCCAAGCCATCTTCGCCGGCGTAGATCGCGCTGACCGGCCTTATGATCGCGATCCAACCACCCACGTAAAGCGACAGACCTTGCTGCGGGAGAAACGAGCACTGGATGAGAGACGAAGCAAGATTGAGGAAGTGGCCGCCGGCCTTTCCAGTACGGAACTGCAGCAGCTCGACACCAGGATCCAGAAGCTTCAGCAGGACCTCGATACCCTCGAGAAACCGGCACCGCAGCTGGCAGGCAAGAGCCTCGGATACCAGAGTCAGGTTTCGTCTCCGGCCGACAAAGCCAAGTGGGTGCAGATCGATCTCGGCAAGTCAGTTTCCATCGATCAGGTCTACCTGGTTCCAGCACAGCATGCATCTGTGCCAGGCTTCGGATTTCCAGCCCGATTCCGTGTCGATCTTTCGAATGATCCTTTGTTCGTAAGCCGCCACACACTTGCTGATCACAGTGTGGAGCCTTTCCCGAATCCCGGTTCTACACCATTCCCAATTCGAAACATCGGTCTGGCGGGCCGGTACCTGCGTGTGACCGCGTTTCCTCCATCGGACGGGGGCGCTGATTATTGGTTCTTCGCGTTGGCCGAGCTGCTGGCGTTTTCGGGAGAAAAGAACGTTGCGGCTGAAGCGAGAGTGACTGCGCAGGATTCGGTCGAGAACCCACCGCAATGGGGCAAAGCCAGCTTGGTCGATGGGGCGTCCAGCCTCTTGAAGCTGATAGCAGCCAACGGCAGCCCTGCTTCCTCCATGGATGCATTGAAGTTCCTGCAGACCTCTGGCCAGCGCTGGGAGTGGGATCTTGATCTCAAGAAATCCAAAGAGGCTAGGAAGAAGCAGGCTGCTGCCGTTCTGGAGCCCTCACTGCGAGCCGAGTTGGGCGACGTTGAGAAGAAATTGGTTACGATCAGCCAGGAGTTGGCGGAGTTGCCTCCGTCACAAATGGTTTACGCAGGAACAAATGACTTTGCGGATGCCGGGAATTTTCATCCCACGCGAGGGGTGCCGCGCCCGATTCATCTCCTGAAGCGCGGTGAAATCACGACGCCGGGCGAAGAGGTTTTGCCAGGTACGCTGTCGATGCTGCCTGGGCTCGAGGCTGAGTTCGAACTGCAAGATATCAATCGTGAAGGCGAACGGCGTGCAGCACTGGCTGAGTGGATCACCGATTCCAGGAACGCACTTGCCTGGCGCTCGATCGTCAATCGTGTCTGGCACTATCATTTTGGCAGGGGCCTGGTGAACACACCGAACGATTTCGGTCGCATGGGTGGTTCGCCAAGCCATCCCGAATTGCTGGACTGGCTGGCAACCTGGTTTCTCGAGAACGGCGGGTCGTTCAAAAAACTGCACCGCTTGATTCTCACCAGTTCGGTGTATCTGCAGTCATCGCAAGGTAACGCGGCCTACGCGCAGGTGGATGCCGAGAATCAGTATTTGTGGCGGATGAACCGATCGCGGTTGGACGCGGAATCCGTACGCGACTCTGTGCTGCAGGTCACGGGCAAGCTAGACGTCACAATGGGCGGACCGCCCGTGAAGCAGTTCTTCTACGACGATCCCAATGTTGGGGTAACTCCCATCATCGACTACAACCGCTTTGACGTGGACAGCCCAGCAAGTTTCCGGCGGAGCATCTATCGTTATGTTTTCCGCACGGTGACCGATCCTTTGATGGATTCGCTGGACTGTCCGGATGCGTCGCAGCTGTCGCCGGTTCGCAACACCTCGGTTACGGCGCTCCAGGCTCTCACAATGTGGAATAACCGCTTCGTTGTTCGGCAAGCCGAGCATTTCGCCGAGCGCCTCGGCAAGGTGAGTCCAGATCTGCCCGTACAGATTGATTCAGCGTGTGAGTTGGCCTGGGGCCGCCCGCCCACTGCAACTGAAGCCAGTGCTCTGGTGCGTTACGCCACAAAACATGGCATAGCCAACACCTGCCGTGTACTGTTGAACGGGAACGAATTCATGTTCGTGAACTGAAGGACTCGAGGGCCGACAAAGGGTTTCGACCTGAGATCGCCGCTGGGGACGGCGGCTCCCACGTTGAAAGCACGCCCTTGGACAAGGGGGGGCTTCAGGCGGGTTGGGAGGCGAAACCCGATCGATTTTCTCAAGCCCGTCACGACACCCCCCCTGAGCCACAACGACCGCTGTCGTTTCGCCTTTTTTCCCGCTTTCTTAAGGGGGAATTCTAGGAGTTGCCATGTTTGAGTATTTGAGCAGATCGCTGACGAGTCCCAATCCCCATACTCGCCGCCAGTTTCTTGGATCGATTGGCGGCGGATTTGGAGCGCTCGCACTATCCCACATAATGGCGCTGGACGAGTTGCGGGCTCAGGCCGCGCTGGGTGGCAAGCCGGATCTGAATGGAGGACTCCACCACCGCGCCAAAGCGAAGCGGGTCATCCAGCTCTTCATGAACGGTGGCGTGAGCCAAACGGATACCTTCGATTACAAGCCGGGACTCATCAAATACAGTGGCCAGAAATTTGATCCGGGGCCAGGGCAGAAAGTGGAATCGGTGACAGGCTCTCCTGGATTCATCGTGATGAAGAGTCCTTATACGTGGAAGCAGCATGGCCAGTGCGGGCGTTGGGTAAGTGAGGTGCTGCCGCAAGTTGCCACCTGCGTGGACGACCTGGCATTTCTGATGGCGATGACCAGCAAGACTAACGTTCATGGTCCTGCCGTGTATCAGCAGAATTCCGGGTTCACCCTTCCCGGCTTTCCTTGCATGGGCTCTTGGCTCTCCTATGGACTGGGAAAACTGAACGAAAACGTTCCGGCATTTGTCGTGCTTCCTGATTCTCGCGGACTCCCCTACAACGGCCAGGGGAGCTTCTCTTCCGGCTTCCTGCCCGCTTCGCACCAAGGAACCCTGGTCCGGGCCACAGCTCCCGTCCCAATCAATGACCTGTTTGCCCCGAAATCGGCGACGTACATCACCAAAGAGAGCGAGGAAGAGGGTTTGTCACTTCTGAGTGAGATCAATCGCGAACATCTGTCTCACTGGCAGGGCGATTCGCGTCTCGAAGCGCGTATCGCTTCTTACGAACTGGCTGCGAAGATGCAACTGAGCATCCCTGGCGTCTTTGATATTTCTAAAGAATCGGCTGAAACGCGAAAACTCTACGGCTTGGATGAGAAGGACACCGAGGATTTCGGCCGCAGTTGTCTCATCGCTCGCCGCATGCTGGAGCAAGGGGTACGCTTCGTTCAAGTGTGGAGCGGCACGAACGGTGCCACTGGTAATTGGGACAACCACAGCAATATCGTTTCCGAGTTGGGGTTCATTGCCAAACGCACTGACAGCGGCGTGGCTGGACTGTTCAAAGATCTCAGGGCCCGGGGCCTGCTCGAAGATACGCTGGTCATCTGGACAACCGAATTCGGACGCATGCCCTTCAGCCAGGGCAGTTCCGGTCGTGACCACAACGGCGGCACGTTTGTCACGTGGCTGGGTGGTGCGGGAATTAAGGGAGGCGTGTCCCACGGGCAGAGCGATGAGTGGGCCTGGAAAGCCGCTGGGAACGCGACGGCCTCTTACGATCTCCATGCCACGATTCTCCATCTCTTGGGCATCGATCATCACAAGCTGACCTACCGTCACAATGGCATCGATCGTCGGCTGACCGACGTGCACGGACACGTAGTCCGGGAAATTCTTGCGTAGCAGGGCCAACCACAGAGACACCGAGAAAACTAAGTGCGAGGGTCGAAGTGCGAAGATCGAATCATGAAATAGGATCTTCAAATTCGAGGGCGCCAAGCCTGTGAATCCATAGTTCGCGACCGCAGGTTCTAAGCCTCGGCGTGACTCTTTTCGTTTGGTTCGCAGTTCGAACTTCGACATTCGCACTTCAGTTTTCTTCGTTCTGCGGCTGAACATTCCTCAATCGGCGATGAAAGGAGAACAATGCTTAAGAGACTGATATTCCCCCTACTATTGAATACCACACTCGTGTTTGCCCAGACGGCGGCGCCACCCAGCGGTTCGTCAGATGTCCTGCCATCGGGCTCAAAGCTTGAAGAGTTGTTCACCGGTGGCGTTCTGACAGAAGGGGCAGCGGCTGCCCCGGATGGGACCATCTACTTCAGCGACATTACCTTCACAGCGGTCTCGGGAATGCAAGCTGGGCACATTATGAAATTCGATCCGAAAACCGGAAAAACCTCGGTCTACCGCTCTCCAAGCGGCATGTCGAACGGAATCAAATTCGACGCTCAAGGCCGGATGGTGGTGGCTGAGGGCGCAGACTACGGAGGACGGCGGGTGACCCGCACCGACATGAAGACTGGCAAGAGCGAGATTCTTGCTGGCCTCTTCGAAGGCCGCCCTTTCAATTCCCCGAACGATATCGCGATCGATCTGAAGGGCCGCATCTACTTCAGTGATCCACGTTATCTGGGGTATGAGTCCGTGGACCAGCCGTTCTACGGCGTCTACCGCATTGATTCGGATCGTTCGGTGCACCGCATCATTACCGATGCCGGGAAGGCGAACGGAGTGGCCATCTCTCCCGATCAGAAAACGCTCTACGTGGTCTCTAACGACAACGGAACCACGGGCATGTTTCGCATCCCCGACGGGACGCCGGTGCTCAAAGGCCGAATGGCGCTGTTGGCTTATGACCTGAATGCTGACGGAACCGCCAAGTTCAGGAAGGTGTTCATCGACTATGCTCCCGAGGATGGACCGGACGGCTTGGTGACAGACGTAGACGGCAACCTCTACGTTGCGGTCCGCGCCATCAGTCGCCCCGGCATCTATGTGTATTCTCCGGAGGGCAAAGAACTCGCCCGTATCCCCACACCCGTGCTTCCTACCAACGTCGGGTTCGGCCGCGGTGACGACAGGAAGACGCTATATGTCACGGCCGGCGGAAATCTTTACCGAATCAAGATGAACAAGCCGGGGTACCAACTGCCAGCGCAGTAGAGCCACAGCGAGAAGCGCTGGTAGGCACGACAGATCAGTAGCCCACGGCGTGAGCTGTGGGAACAGATTAGTCGCGGTAACCAGCCCCGGCAGGGGTGGAAGAGAACATTCACGACCCCTGCACGGCGGAGACAATACGCGTTCCAGTCTTCAGAGTTAGGTCAGAATCCCAGATCTGGTAGCGAAACCACGGCAGACCGCCTCGCATGCTTCATTGATATCTATGGTGCACTCTATGCCTTTTGACGTTTGTGTCATCGGTTCCGGTCCCGCTGGAGGCGTTTTGTCGAAGGAACTCGCCGAGGCTGGAGCCAAGGTCGCCCTTGTTGAAGCGGGCCGGGTGATGAAATTTGAAGAGTTTCAATACCATGCTTGGCCCTACGAGCTGCCGTTTCGCGGCAGGCGAAGGCCTGGAACGCCTCCTCCGGCATACCCTAAGGAAGTGCGGGAATCGATTCGCTATCAAGACTGCGACAACATCAGTGTTGATCGGATTCGTGCGGTCGGTGGCCGCAGCATTCACTGGAATGCGGTTTGCCTGCGCTTCGCGGAGCGAGACTTTCGAGAGCGCAGTCTGGAAGGCATTGAGGAAGATTGGCCACTTACCTATCAGGAATTGGCGCCGGACTATTCCCACGTCGAAAGAATGATTGGCGTCACCGGCTCTCGCGAGAATCTGGAGATCATTCCGGACGGGGAATTCCTTTCCCCGTTGAATTTGCGCTGCAGCGAACAGATTGTGAAACGCGCTTGCGGCAAGATGGGCATTCGCATGATCCCGGCCCGTAAGGCGGTTCTCACCCGCCCGTATGACAATCGTCCTCCCTGCCACTACTGCGGCCGCTGCATGGAGGGATGCGACGTCGGCGCGGTGTTCAGCACGCCGGTGTCCATGTTTCCGAAAGCGCTGAAGACGGGGAACTTCACGCTGCTCCCGAACAAGATTGTGCGGGAACTGCTTGTGAATCGCGAAGGGGCAGTGAAGGGTGCTTCAGTGATCGATGCAGTCACACGCAACGAAGAGGAAATAGAAGCCTCCATCTTTGCCGTCTGTTGTGGCGCACCGGAGTCAGCCCGGCTGCTGTTGAACTCGCGGTCGCCACAGTTTTCTCACGGCTTGGCTAATTCGAACGACATGGTGGGCCGCTACCTTCACGGCAACGTTGCTGCCAATGTCATCGGCTACCTGCAGGATTTGGTCGGAACCAAACCTGTCAACAACGACGGCGCAACGGACCACACCTACATTCCGCGCTTCAATCATCTTTCAGGAAAGAAGAACCGCTACAGCGGCGGATTTCACTACCAGCTCAACTACGCCGGTTTCTTGTTTCCCAACCATGCAAGACTGCTGGAAGGCTTTGGCGGCGCCTACAAGAAGCAGGTGAGAGACATGCAGCCGGGCTTCGTGCAAATGGGAGGTTGGGGCAAGGCCCAAGCGCACCCGGAGAATCGTGTCACCGTCGATCGCGGCCAGGTGGACGCTTGGGGAATTCCGATACCGGTCTTGCGTTTCCGATTTTGCGAGAACGATGTGGCGCTTTGGAAGGATACGGTAGAGAAAGCACATGAGATCCTGCACGCTGCCGGCGCCCGCTTGATTACCAATACCCTCGACGCGCCAGCCGGATTCGGAAGCCATGAAGCTGGAACCGTGCGCATGGGCCTGGACAAGCGAACTTCCGTCCTGAACTCGTACTGCCAGGCGCACGAGGTGAAAAATCTCTTCGTAGTTGGTGGCAGTGCCTTCACCACGTATCCCGAGAAGAATCCAACGTTGACGATCATGGCACTGGCGGTTAGAACCGCGCGCTACATTGCTGACGAGGTTAAGCGCCGGAACCTGAAGGTCTGAAGATTCAGTACCGTAACGGTAGGGACGCGCTGCAGTGCGTCCGCGACGGTGATCCCAGCACGGGCGCGGAGCACCGCCTCCCTACCTGATACTTCGCGGTTGTGCTCCTTAATTTGAGTTTCCCGAGAGGAAGCTCGAATATGACCTTCGACTTCACTTCGAAAAGGACCAAATCATGAAAACAGCAAAACCTCCCCGCCAGCGATCTCTCAGCCGCAGGCAATTTGCCCAGAGCACCGCGATGGTTGGAGCCGGACTGACGGCCAGCTCCTGGAACAAGGTACTCGGTGCCAACGACCGGGTTCTTCTCGGCGTAATCGGTCCCGGCAGCCGCGGCCAATCCGTCCTCCAGAAATTCCTCAAGAATTCTGACGTGGAGGCCGTGGCTCTTTGCGAGATCTACGATGAGAACCTGAAGAAGACGCAGACACTGCTGTCGAAGTCTGCGAAGGAGTTTGCCGATTATCAAAAACTACTGGCACTGCAAGAAGTGGATGCAGTGCTGATTGCCACGCCCGACCATTGGCACGCTGCGATGTCGATCGATGCTTGCAACGCTGGCAAGGACGTCTATGTCGAGAAGCCCCTGACGTACACCATCGATGAAGGGAAAGCCATCATTCGGGCGGCCCGGCTCAACGACCGCGTGTTTCAGGTGGGGATGCAGCAGCGCAGCGGTGTCCACTACATGAAAGCCAAGGCTGAGCATTTCGACTCAGGCAAGCTTGGCAAGATCACGCTGGCCCGCACCTGGTGGCACGGGAACGGCTACCATTTGCGAAAAGCACCCTTCAAAGACCAGCCGGCCGGTCTGGATTGGAAGAAGTTTCAAGGCCCCCGCCCATGGCGCGACTGGGATGTCCAGCAGTTCTGGAATTGGCGAGCCTACCTTGATTTTGGCGGTGGCCAGATTACTGACCTGTTCACTCACTGGATCGACGTCGTTCAGTGGTTCATGAATGAAGACCTGCCCAAGGCTGCGGTCGCTTCCGGCGGTGTCTATCAGTACAAAGACGGCCGCACGGCACCGGACACAATTCACGTGCTGCTCGAATATCCGGGCGAATGGACGGCGACGTTTGAAGCCACCCTGGCTCCGGGAATCCGCGGCGCGGGAATTGAATTTATCGGGACACAGGGTCGGCTGGAAATCACGCGCGGCGGCTATACATTTACGCCTGTGGAAGGTTCTCCGGTAAAGGAGCACGGCGACCGTGGAGACGGGATGACAGGCGATCATGTTCGTAATTTCCTCGATTGTGTCAAGACCCGAAAGCGGCCAAACGGCGACGTTCTGGTGGGCCATCGTTCCGCTCTCGCCTCTCATTTGGGAAATATCGCCTATCTCGAAAGACGGCGCATTGAATTGGACATTGTTCGTGAAGAGGTGCGACCAGGTTAGAGGGCTACTTGCTGAGATTGGGGGTTCGCTGACTTTTGGCACGTTGCTGTGCTACAAATGCGCTTGTCGACGTGGTTTCTAACTCCCTAGAATTTTGTTCCAACTTGAGAGCCGATCATGACCACTAGAATTCTGAACCCCGAAGAACTCGCCCAACTCCGCAAAGTGGATTCTCCGACAGTTGCCAATGTGATCGAGCTTTTTGATATTCGATCGTACGTCGCGGGTTACACCAATCTGACGCTGAAGGCGATTTACCCGAAGCTGCCGCCAGCCGTTGGGTATGCGGTAACGGCTACGTTTCGGGCGGCCTACCCGGCGGAGCGCGGCGACTCTTATGGAGGCATGCCGCAATTGATCGCCGAGGCAATGTCAACGCCAACGCCGAGGATCGCGGTGTTTCAGGACCTTGACGATCCTCCGATGGCCGCAACCTATGGCGAGGTGATGGTGACCTCGTTTAAGGCCTTTGGATTTGTTGGCTTGATTACCAGCGGTGGAGCACGGGATATCGAGCAGGTGGATCGGCTTCAGTTTCCTTGTTGGGCTTCCTCAGTCATCGTTTCGCACGGCTACTGCCGATTCCCCGAAGCGAATGTCCCCGTGCACGTGGGTGGATTGCATGTGAAGCCCGGTGATCTGTTACATGCGGATGCCAATGGCATCGTCAATATTCCGCATGAGATTGCTCCGGCAGTGGCAGAGCTCTGCGAGCCATATATTCAGGCGGAAGAAATTATTCTCTCGTATTTGAGAAGCCAGCCGACTGTCGAGGGCTATGGAGAGTCTGTGCGCAAGGCGAAGCAGCGAATGAGTGAGTTGAGAGAGCGAGCAAGGATGTTGTGGAAGGGGAAGAGTTGAGGGCGATATTCCCCCTTAACAAAATTCCGTTGGTCGTACAAACGTGATTTGGTAGGGACGCAGTGCTCCGCGTCCGTGTTGGGTTTACCGCCGCCGAGGACGAGCAGCAGCGCGTCCCTACCATTGAATTTCTTTACAGCTTCAGCGGGAATGGTTAGCAAGCTACATTTTTTGAATTGAAACGACTACCTAAATGCCCATATTTCAAGCAGAGAAATTAAAGCAGTTCAGTAATCAGGTGTTCACAGCAGCTGGCGCTACGGCTGACGAGGCTCGAATCGTTTCCGATGCCCTGGTGAATGCCAACCTTGCGGGGCACGACTCGCATGGTGTGATTCGCATTCCTGAATACGTGCGCTGGATGGAGCAGAAGCTGGTCACCATCGGTGCTCACATCCGAGTTGTCCGCGAATCCGATTCGTTTGCCGTGGTCGATGGTGGCTGGGGCTTTGGCCAGGTGATTGGGCGGGAGGCCATGGGGGTGGCCATCCAAAAGTGCCAACAAGCCGGCGTCGGTACCGTCGCGATGAGTCAGTGTTGCCACATCGGCAGGGTTGGCGACTACCCGAGGATGGCTGCAGACAAAGGGTTGGCCGCCGTCATGTTCGTCAACACCCACGGGGGCGGAAAACTGGTAGCTCCCTGGGGTGGCCGGGAACGCCGTCTTGCCGCCAATCCAATCTCTATTGCCATACCCCGAAAGAATGCAACACCGATTGTCGTGGATATTTCCACCAGCGCCATCGCTGAAGGCAAAGTGCGCGGGATGTTCAATCGCAAGGAGCCGGTTCCGCCCGGAAACATCATGGACGCGGACGGTGTACCTACCACCGATGCGACGAAGTTTTACGGCCCGCCACAAGGCGCGCTCTATCCTTTTGGTGGGCACAAGGGGTTTGCCTTGGGAATGGTGACAGATATTCTCGCTGGCGCGCTTTCCGGCGGAGGTTGCAGCCGCAAGGATGCTGATCGGGTGGGCAATACCTTTCTGGTCTTTGTCGTCGACATTGACCGGCTGCGCGGAAACGACCCCTTCTACACGGATGTCGAACAACTGGTTGAGTATGTCAAGAGCAGTGCACTGGCTCCCGGTTCGAAAGGAGTCCTGATTCCCGGCGAACCGGAAGCTCTCGAAGAGATGCGGCGCAACAAGGAAGGCATTTCAGTGGATGCGGAAACCTGGCGGCAGATTGCAGAAGTGGCCGGGAAGTATGGGGTCGGTTTCGTGCAGTAAGCGATTGTGTTCCGACCGAGAGCCGCGTTAGTTCGAGTTTCGGCTCCCCTCTCCCCAACGCGGGAGAGGGGCTGGGGGTGAGGGCGAGATGTCACCTCAGTCTAACCAGCGCAGAGTCAACCTCCCCGCGTTGACCTCGCGAGCGAAGGATCTGCGGCATTCCGACACGCTCGCTGAGAAGCTTGCGTGGGGACTTCTCCGGAATCGCCAGCTGCTTCGGTACAAGTTTTGCCGACAGGTACCGTTGTGTGGAGCGATCGTGGATTTCTACTGCCCATCGGTGAAACTCGTCGTCGAGGTTGACGGTGCGGGCCACTCTTACAAGTCGCAGGAAACGAGAGACCAGCGGCGAGATGACGAACTCGAGAAGAATGGCTATCGAGTGTTGCGATTTCCGAACGGGATTGTGCTGAAGGCCCCGACAGAGTTTGTGAGGAAGGTTGGCGAGTGCATTGCCGAGTTGGAGCAGGGTCGGTTGCAGGGACTGGACGGTAAGTCTCGTTCAATCCACGAGCTGAGGTTGCCCCCTCACCCCCAACCCCTCTCCCGCGTTGGGGAGAGGGGAGCCGAAAAGTCTTCCGGTATGGCTTCGGTTACTCGACATCGTGGCGGTTCACTGACTTTCATGCCCAGAGCCTTCCTGCGTTTGGGGCTCCTTGTCGCACTGTTTGGTACAGCCGCTTCGGACTTCGTAGCCGCCCAGACCTCTCCTCAATTCGAAAAACAGGTCCTCCCGATCCTTGGAAAGTACTGCCTGACGTGTCACGGCGCCGCAATGCAGATGGGAAAGTTGGATTTGCGGACGCTGGCTTCGATGACGCAGGGAGGCGAGCAAGGGCCGGCGCTGGTGAAGGGTTCGGCAGAAAAGAGCCGGCTGTTTCAGCGGATCACGGACAAGTCGATGCCGCCGACAGATGGCAAAGTAACCGATGACGAAGCCCGGATCATCCGCGACTGGATTGATGATGGTGCGAAAACGGCCGAGCGCTTTGGGTCCGGACGAGCAGAGAGCACCCACTGGGCTTTCCAACTACCGGTTCGCCCGGCAGTTCCGAAAGCAACGCCTGGCGGAGCGGAGAACCCGATCGATGCGTTTGTGCTCGCTCGGCTGGAGAAAGCCAGCCTCAAGCCGGTGGCGCCAGCGGAAAAGCATACGTTGCTGCGGAGAGTCTACCTGGATTTGATCGGACTGTTACCGACATTGGAGGAACAGCAAGCCTTTCTCAACGATCGGTCGCCAGATGCTTATTCAAAAGTGGTCGACAATCTACTGGCGCGCCCACAGTATGGCGAACGATGGGCGAGACACTGGCTGGACGTGGTTCGCTACGCTGAGTCGAACGGTTACGAACGCGATGGCACCAAACCCAGCGCCTGGCGATATCGAGACTATGTCATCAATGCATTCAACCAGGACAAAGGGTTCGATCGCTTTTTGACGGAGCAACTGGCGGGCGATGAAGTGGAAGGGGCCACGGCTGAGACTCAAATCGCGACGACGTTCCTGAGGCTCGGTACGTACGACGATGAGCCTGCAGAGCCGCAACTCGATCGCTACGACCAACTCGACGACGTGCTTGGAACAACAGCCGCATCCTTTCTGGGATTGACTCTCCGTTGTGCCCGTTGCCACGATCACAAGTTTGAGCCGCTGAAACAGAGCGAGTACTACCGAATGCTGGCGGTGTTTGAGCCGCTGAAGCGACCGCAGGAAAACAAAGCCGAAACCGACCGGCTGGTGGGAACAGAAGGAGAACTGACCACCTATCGCAAGGCGATGGCACAGGCCGACGCAGCCATCGCACCACTGCGGCAGGAGTTTGACCAACAGAAGAAGACCCTTCGAGATCGTCTGTTCAAGAAGAAGGAGGCTTCGTTTCCAGGCGTTCCGTTTCTTGAGCATGCCGAGATTGTTCTGGCGTTTCAGACGGAGCCAGGCAAGCGCTCCAAGGAACAGAAAGAATTGGTCGAGAAGTTCAACCAGAAGCTGGAAGAGGCGATTCGTGGCGAAGCGACGGCTGAGGAGATGTTGCTGCTGGATGACCGGCAAAAACAGATCGCTGCCATCGATGCGGCGCGACCCAAGGAGCCGCAGCGCGGCTACATCTGGTACGAGGAATCTGCCAAAGCTCCCGTCACACACCTGCTGCGCCGGGGCGATCCAACCGATCCTGGAGAAGAACTACAGCCCGGTGTCCCGGCGGTTTTGACTCAAGGCCCTCTGGATGCGCCTTTTCCCTTGAAACAATCTTCGGGCAGGCGACTGTGGCTGGCACGCTGGATGACCAACCCGTCAAACCCGCTGGTGGCCAGAGTCATGGTCAATCGCGTCTGGCAATGGCACTTCGGTGAGGGACTGGTGGCGAGCGAAAACGACTTTGGTGTGGTGGGCCAGCGTCCCAGCCATCCGGAGCTGCTGGACTATCTGGCAACGGAATTCATTCAGTCCGGCTGGAGTCTCAAGCAACTGCACCGCCTCATCGTCTCTTCCAAGACGTATCAAGCTTCGTCAGAATGGAACGCGCAGGCAGCCAAGGTGGACCCGGAGAACACTCTTCTGTGGCGCTGGAAGCCGCGGCGTTTGGAGGCTGAGGCCATCCGCGACACGACATTGGCCGTGAGCGGAGATCTGAACTCGGAAATGGGCGGGCCCAGCATCTATCCACAGGTTCCGCAGACGGTGCTGGCCAGCCAGTCGCGACCGGGCGATGGTTGGGGCAAGTCCGACGAAAAACAGGCGGCGAGACGGAGCGTCTACATCTTCGTTAAGCGCAGCCTGGCCGTGCCCGAACTGGAAGTGCTGGACACTCCAGATACCACGTCGAGTTGTGAGCAGCGCCCCATGTCAACTACAGGTCCACAAGCACTCACGTTTCTAAATGGAGAGTTTGCCCACCAGCAGGCTCGGCATTTCGCCGAGCGATTGGCGATCCAGGCAGGGCCGTCAGCAAAAGAACAGATTGAAAGGGCCTTCGAACTTGCTCTGAGCCGCCCGCCGGACAAGAAGGAATTGAACGCAGCGACCGACTTTCTTAGTGCGCAGAGGCGGCAGATCGAAACCGATGGTAAGGGCAAGGGGCCGGTGAACGAGGCAATGAAGAAAGCCTTGGAAGCCTTCTGCCTAGTGCTGCTGAACACGAATGAGTTCTTTTTCTTGAATTAGCAGTTCCGATACTGTTGAGAACTACAAGGGCGACGAAGCTTCTTACCCCCAACCCCTCTCGCAATGAGAGAGGGTGGCCGGAGGTCGGGTGAGGGAACGTCCACCGCGGCAAGTTGAAAAAGTTCGTGGTTTGCAAATGCTGGAGAACCGAAGGGGCAACACCATGCCAAATAGAGAGAACTCCGACAATGGTTCCGCTATGCCGCTGCTTACTCCTTGCGGCCAGAGCCGCCGCGAGTTTCTGTGGGAAGCTGGGGGCGGTTTCGTAGGCAGTGCGCTGACTTACCTGCTGGCGCAGGACGGTTTTTTTTCCATGCCGCTCCAAGCGCAGGAACTGGGTACGGCGCCTTCACCGCTCCAACCGAAGAAGTCCCACTTCCCGGGGAAAGCCAAGAGTTGCATTGTTCTGTTCATGTATGGCGGCCCCAGCCAGGTGGACACCTGGGATCCCAAACCGGAGCTCAACAAGCATCATGGCGAGCCCATGCCCAACCTGGAAAGCGACCCGCTGTTGAAGGTTCGCAACCCTGGGACTTTGCTGGGAACGCCGCGCAAGTTCACGAAGTACGGCAAGTCCGGCATCGAGGTTTCCGACCTGTATCCGAATCTGGGCAAATGCATCGACGATATCGCGGTGATCCGCAGCACCTATGCCGACAGCTTTGCTCACGGGTCGGGTTTGCTTCAGATGAACACGGGGTTTGTGCGGCAGGGTTATCCGAGCATGGGCTCGTGGGTTAGCTATGGGCTGGGAACGGAGAACCAGAACCTGCCGGCCTTTGTAGTTCTGCTGGACCACCGTGGAGGCCCCATCTCCGGAGCGCCAAATTGGGGGTCCGGATTCATGCCGGCCACATTCCAGGGAACTCAGTTCCGCACGACGGGTGATCCAATCCTGTTCTTGGATCCTCCCGAGGGAGTAACACCTGCGCAGCAACGGCAACAACTGGACCTGCTTTCCAAGTTGAACGAGTTGCGCGGCGCTGCGAATCTCGGAAACACCGCCCTGATGTCTCGCATCGCCAGCTATGAACTCGCTTTTCGCATGCAGCAGTCCGCCCCCGAAGCGGTGGACCTTTCCAAGGAGTCTGAAGAAACCAAGCGAGCCTATGGTCTGGACAATGCCACTACGGAGAAGTACGGTCGGAAATGTCTCATCGCTCGCCGGCTGGTGGAGCGCGGTGTGCGATTCGTACAGGTCTACTCCGGTGGCGGGCACAACGACGACAATTGGGATGCCCACGGCAATGTGGATTCGAATCACGAACTCCATTGTGCAGAAACGGACCTGCCCATTGCCGGGCTGTTGAGGGATCTCAAGCGTCGTGGTTTGCTCGACGAGACGCTGGTGATCTGGACCGGAGAATTCGGACGCACTTCAACCAGCCAGAATGGAAAAGGCCGCGACCACAATCCGCGCGGTTTCACGAGCTGGATGGCCGGCGCCGGCGTGAAAGGTGGGCAGGCGTTCGGGGCGACCGACGACTTTGGTTATGCTGCCGTGGAGAACAAAGTTCACGTGCATGACTTGCACGCGACAGCGTTACACCTGATGGGGCTCGACCACACGCTGCTCACCTACTTTCACTCCGGGCGCAACATGAGACTCACCGACGTGCACGGCCGCGTGGTGAAAGAGCTCGTTGGCTGATGTTGGAATACAAAACTCCCTCCTTGGACAAGGAGGGGACACCGCAGCCTCGGCTGCGGTGGGGGTGGTTTGAAAAACCCAGGTAGAAGACTCTTCCAAAACCACCCCCGTAGGCGCTATGCGTCCCACGATCCCTCCTCATTTGAGGAGGGAGCCTTTCTTTGCGGATTTCTCAACGCCGTGCCTTGAATCCTGCAGCGATATTCAAATCGGTTCTAGTCCGACAACTCACCATGACTCCTAAAGACCTGACAGGCAAGACGGCACTCATTACCGGTGGCTCTCGTGGGATTGGCCGGGCAATTGCGCTCAGACTGGCTCGCCAGGGCGCCAACGTCGCGATCAATTATTTCAGTCGCGACGAAGATGCACTGAATACCGAGAATGCTGTGCGGCAGGAAGGCGTGCAGTGCGTCCTGGTTAAAGGCGATGTTTCCGTCCCGGAGAGCGTTAGCGCTATCGTGGCCAGAACACGAGAAGCTTTGGGGCCGATTGATTTCCTGGTGGCCAACGCGGGCATCAGCATTATTGAGAGTCATCAGGAAATCTCGTGGGAGACATGGAAGAAAACCATGTCCGTCAATCTCGACAGCATGTTCCTCTCGATCATGGCGGTGAAAGACGAGATGCTGGCACGCCAATATGGCCGGATCGTCTGCCTGTCGTCAGTCGCGGCGCTCAGACCTCGACAGCGACAAATCCACTATGCCGCGAGCAAGGGAGCGATTGTCTCCATGGTTCGCTGCTGCGCCGAGGCCTTCGCGCCGCACGTTCGGGTTAACTGCATTGCTCCCGGACTCATTGAAACCGAAATGGGAGCGCTGCTCGGCCCGCAGGCGTTGCAGGGAATCATCGAGAACACTCCGTTGGGCAGGCTTGGCCAGCCTGAAGAAATCGCGAACGTGGCCTACTTTCTGCTTTCGGACCAATCCAGCTTCATGACAGGCCAAACCTTGGCAGTCAGTGGCGGCCGCATTATGCTTCCCTAGTGACATCTAGTCCCACATCGCGAACCAAAGCAGAGAACCGCCCAACAGCTCCGATTTCTCTTCGCGTTCTTGGCGCCTTGGCGATTTAGACAAATGTAAATGTGATCGATTCTTGAACTGTGTCGCCATCAAGTGAGCTTTTGGTTGGACAATTTTGTTTTTCCAGTTCCAGAGGAAGGCTCATGTATCAGGATGTGACCTCTCATCGGTTAGTGGAAGCCGCGCCGGGCTTGCTGCGAGGCTGGATTTGCCCGTCGCCTTTCCGACGTCTCACAGGGAGACCGCAGGTTGTGTGGCTGGTCCTGGTGTTCCTTGCCGTTCTCTGCTTAACCACGGCTGCTGGTCCAAGATCGAGTCCTGTTCAGTTCAAAGCCCACGTCATCGAATCGAGGATTCCAAGCGGCTATTCGTTGTTGGTAGCTGACATGAATCGGGACGGGCGACTCGACGTGATCGGCTTGTCGACGCGAATGAGCGAGCTGGCCTGGTATGAGAACCCCAACTGGGAACGCCATGTCCTGGTGCGGGAAATGAACGGCCTGGTGAATATGGCCGCCCATGATCTCGACGGCGATGGCTTCCCGGAATTGGCCCTGGAAAACGAGTTCAGCATGGTGGCCGCACAAAGTCAGGGTCTCGTGTGGTTACTGAAGCATCAAGTCGATCCTCGGGAACTCTGGAAGCCTTCGAAAATTGATGCCCTGATCACGTCCCATCACGTGGCGTGGGCGGACATCGACGGAGACGGCAAGAAAGAGCTGATCAATGCACCGCTCATTGGCCCGAAGGCGCTTGCCCCGAAATATGAAGATCACGTCTCGCTGGTCTACTACCGAGTGTCGAGCAACCTGCAAGGCGACTGGGAACGTTACACGATCGACGACCAGCTCACGGGTGTCTTGCACCGAGTCCGGGTAGTGCAGTGGCAACCGGGAAAGCGTCAGCAGCTTCTCACTGCGGGATTCGATGGTATCGTCCTGCACCAGGCTGTTGGAGCAGGGAACGCGATACGCTGGGAAAACACCCGCCTAACCAAAGGCCACGAAGAAGAGGCGCCGCGTGCGGGGACCAGCGACGTTGCCGTTGGCCGTCTGAAGAAGCAGCGTATCCTGGCTGCCGTTGAGCCTTGGCACGGCAACGAGGTCGTTGTCTACACGCAGGACAAGATGAAAAACTGGCAGCGTCGGGTGATCTTTAGCGAACTCAAAGAGGGGCACGAAGTGTGCGTCGGCGACTTTAACGGAGATGGCCGGGATGACATCGTTGTGGGCGATCGCGCCAAGGGAGAAATTTCCAGCTCACACGTCTTCTATTCGCAGGACGACGCAGGCAGTCACTGGCGTCACGAGATCCTTGATCCGATGGGTATGTCCGCTTCCGGATGCTCGGTCGTCGACATCAATCGGGATGGTCGACTCGATATCGTTCAGATTGGCGGCGCCACGGCGAACATCAAATGGTATGAGAATTTGGGAGGACGAGAGAAGTAGGAGCGGCGTCATTCCCGCATAAGCGGGAATGACGGCCGGAATCATAAAGATCCTAGGCGACACTCGCGGAGCCTGCAGGATTGCCGAGTAGTTCCTTCAGCGCCTCAGCCATATCCTGAAAAGCCCGTTCACCATCACCAACAAAGGTTGAGCCGTGCATGGTTGCCAACGTTCGCGGTTTCAAACTGCCAAGCCTTGCCATGATGCCTGCCGTTTGCGGCGTATAGGGCACAGAGCCTGCAAGGGGACCATTCTCCATTTCTGCCAGTGACGCACGCGCCCGGCCAACGATGTCTGTCTCCGTCAGCGGTTCGACGTCGCCGGTGTGAAAAAACAGATCGGAGCAAAATAGCGTTCGCTTCGTTTCTTCAAACAACACGCCGCCATCCCAGCCGTGCGGAATATGGGCGGTTGAACAGAACCTAAAGCGATATTTCCCGGTTGCCACGACTTCATCCTGTACGAGGCCCCGTGCCGGGCGGATGGCAAAGTCGTTCACGCTGACTACGGCACCCACGAAGCTGCAGGCGGCCTGAGCTTTCGGGGCTATCTCCAGCCAATGATTCAATGCGCCGCACTCATCGGATTCAAAATGGCTGAAGCTGACCCAATGGATGCTTTCCGGGTTTAGCAAGCGCGTGACGGCTTCACGCAGTTCGGGAAACATGCGTTTGTACCCTGCATGAAACAAGAGCGGTTCCTCGTCACGGATCAAGAAATGATTAAACTGGAGGTTGAACTGAGGTTCCAAAATCGAGATGCGAAATACATCGGGAGCAATTTCATCGACCTTTGGCATAGCAGCTCTCCTTATTCAACAATGAAAGTTCCGTGCTTTTCAGCCCAACGGCTGCCCGGCTGACCCTCTGCATGACTCCTTTCTTTAAATTTCACAATACAACCATGTATAATCAAAATAGCCTAGGCAGGCAGGCGTTGTCAATATCATTCAACACAAATGTTCACTGAAATAAAGGACCCGAGAAATGCCGCGAAGATATGAACTCAAGCGAAGGGCCAGCCGGCAGAACGAGACCCGACAGCGCATTGTCGATGCTACCGTTCATCTGCACCAGACGGTGGGCGGCGCCAAAACGACGATCAGTGCGATTGCCGAAAAGGCAGGTGTGGAGCGGCTCACAGTTTACCGCCACTTTCCGGATGAGAAGGCGTTGTTTACTGCCTGCACTTCACATTACCTGGCGCTCAACCCTCCGCCTGACCCAACTGAATGGGAAAAGGTTTCCCAAGCCGAGCGGCGTCTTCACGCCGCGTTGACTGCTATCTACGCGTTTCACCGGCGCACCGAACCGATGTTCACGCGGGCTGCCGCTGACCTGGAAGAGATCCCGGTTTTGCGGGAAGTCATGGCCCCCTTCTTTGCCTATTGGGAACGGGCACATGAAGTCCTATGCGCCCCATGGAAAGTCTCAGGCCGTCAGCGCCTACGAGTCCGAGCGTTCGTTGGCCACGCGATCGATTTTAAGACCTGGCGATCCTTGGTGCGGGAACAGAAGTTGAAAGATGCTGAGGCTGTCGAACTGGTCGTGAAAGTAGTACTTTGCCTCGTTTCTAGAGATGCGTCGAAGGATTGACCGCCGTGAGGTACCAAAAGCTCGGGACTTAGTTCCATGACTTGCCACGGAGGTGAAGTACCATCTTGAACTTCATTCGACAGGGTACAAGCTCTCGAGCCGCCAAGCATCCTCTTGGGAAGTTCCAAAAACGGCAACTTCATGCTGCTCGAGTGGAATTGGCTGTCACAACACTCCAACTTTGAGGTAACGAGCCATGGCTCTGGAACCACTTAGGTTTGGCCTGTAGCTTGCACAGCGCTCGGTTGGGAGGTGCACGATGAAATTCATCATAACTCCACTTGCGTTCGTGGTGGCGGCTCTAGTTCTGATTGGTGTGGCGCGTGGAGATCTGTGGATAGGGTTTTCACGCTTCGGCAGCCTAGGAGGCGAAGCGAAAGCGGGCTGCCTATTTGCCGCTTTTGCCGGTTTCATCGCAGCCCTGTTAAAGGATTAGGTCGTTACGCAGCGGCAGATCCCCGCTGTCAGAATCCTTTCAAGAGCCTACTTTTCTCTATTCCGCCGCTTGAACAAATTCCATTTGATTTTGGGCCGGGCTCTCACCTGCTTGAGGACCGTGCACTCGTTGTCAACAACGGCTATCGGTCGGACCAAGCTGGAATCACTGCAGACACCACTCTTAAGCGCATCGCAAGGGGAGAAAGTATTTCTCAACGATTTCAGCCTCCGCCGGAATGACGATGGCGCCAGGCTTTCGCACAACAACAGCGCGGTTGAACAGCCGGAAGCCAGAGGAAATCTATTTCAGGAAGGTCAATAGCTCCTCTTCCGTCCACGGCTTCCTGCGGTCAGCCGTGACTGAACGGATTTCACCCACTGCTTTGGGGGCAATGGGTTGGGTTTGGTTTCCCCACTGAAGACGGATGTACGTCAACAGAGAAGCGATCTGCGTGTCGTCCATTTCAGCTCCGAATCCTGGCATGACTTCCGATTCACCTTGCTTGCCTTGAAGGAGGATGCGAATCAAGCCGCGATCGGTTCCTTGTACCCACTTCGAATTGACAAGCGCCTTTTTCATTCCCTCTCCGCTGGCCAGATGACAATAACTGCATCTTGACCGGTAACTCTGCTCGCCGAGCTGGACGATGGTCTGGAGTTGTGCGTCGGGGGCCTTCTTCGGTTCCGAGCTGCGCCAATGTTTCGCGATCAGGTCCGCCTGACGTGGATTGCCGTGTTTGCGTATGGCTGCCAGAGTCGCTGCGCTGATTTGACTGGGCGGGACCTGACCCGAGCCCACTGCATCTAGCAAAACCGACGCCCACTCGCTGCGACTGGCCAAGATTCCTTGCGCCGTCAGCTGCAAATGACGCGGCATCCTTGCAAAGGACGAGATGATTCGAGCTGCAATTTCCGGGTTGTTATAGTGCCCCAAGCCTCCCAGCAACTCTGCGCGAAGACCTTCGGAGGAGTCTTTATCCAGCAAATCCAGAAACACCGGCACTGCGGCGTTCACCTGCAGGTCGGCAAGAGCGGCTGCAAGCGTCGTTCGATCTGCTACGGGCAAGGTTGCATCGCCCAGCATGCGCAAAGCTGCTACTGTGGCGCCACTGATCTTCAGTCGCAAGGCGAGGCTCATGCGAGACGCATTCGTCGGTTCAGTGAATGCCAGTTGCGAAATCCTCATTTGTAGCGGACCGGGATCGAGGTCCTCGGAGTTACCGCGAAGCCCTTCCTCCATGCCCCGCATTAGCTGGTCTCGCGCTTCCATGGTGGGCGCCAGATTCAGCAATTTTTCGCAAACGCTCAAGCTGGCTCGACAACGGCCGGGCACATAGTTCGTGCGCCAGCCGGAGTATCCATCCTCTTGCGGCGCGTAAGAAAGACGATCTCCACGCTCGGTCGTGAAACGCTGGCCCAGCCTGGCAGCAATGTGTTTCTTGAAAAGCGGGGCTTTCCAGATGGCAGGATCTTTCAATAGCTGGAGCACCAGAGGCAGATCGTTGCCGACTTTGCTCTCCAATGCCCACCAGAGCAGAAGCGGAACGTGTAAGTCGTCGACATCTTCGCTGCGACATAACATTTCACGGACTACCGGAAGGGCATCGCGGGCAGGCATCCGTTTACAGGAGCTGGCCAACTGGCTCCGAACTTCCACACTGGTCTCTGTACGTGCCAACTCTACCAGGCGGGCTTGAATTGCGGGTCCGACCTTCTTGGAATCGCCGAGGAGGCGTACTGTCCAGGTGCGCACATACTCATCGGAATGCGTCAACTGCTGGAGTGCAAAAGCATCGTCCCAGCCACCGCTCAAATAGACAGACCACAGCGCTTCCAGTGCCAATTGGCCCTGACTGCTTTGCACCAGGTTTTTGAGAACGGGCACCACGCTGGAATCGCGCCGATCCGCCAAGAGCCGTTTCGCTTGCTCACGGAACCATTCGTTCGGGTGCGACAAGGTTTCGATCAGCTGCTTGCTCTCGAGCTTGGACAAGTCGAAGGGTTGGATGGGCTTCGCATCTTTCGCTTTGAGACGATAGATGCGGCCGTTGGTCTTGTCCCAGTTGTCGCGTGGACTCAAATGACTGAGCCGGATATCAAACCAGTCCGCGACATACACAGCGCCATCGGGTCCCACGCGCGTATCCACGGGCCGGAACCAGCGGCTGTTCGACAAGACGATGGCTTCGCTGTCCTCGGTTCGAAACGAGGAAGTGTCTGGCAGAACCCGGCTGGCCTGCATGCGGTTGGTGAGAGCCATCCCCGCGATCATCTGCCCTTCGTAGCCCGGCAAGGCCCCGCCCTCATAAATGACCAGTGTCTGTGAAAATCGAGGCTGATAGCCCGAGTGAGCCATATGCGGAAAGAAACCGAAGGCGCAAGGATTGGTCAAGGGTCCATGCTTCGGCCAATTCTTGACGTAGTAGCCACCTTGCACAAAGTGTAGGCCTCGCGTTGCTCCGTTGTTGGTTCCAACAAAGATGCGTCCCTTGCTGTCAAAATCCAGGGTCCAGGGATTTCCGCCTCCTTCCGCGAACAGTTCAAAAGCCTTGGTTCCCGGCTGGTATCGCCATATCGCCTGGCCCAGGAATTCAATTCCTCTGACGTGGCCCGTCGTCGTGCTGCCTTGGACGCCATAGAGCCATCCGTCAGGTCCCCAGCGGAGATTGTTCGCCACAGCGTGCGTGTCTTCGAGACCAAAGCCGGAAAGGCAGACTTCAGGGTCGCCGTCCGGGACATCATCCTTGTTGCGATCGGGATAGAACAACAGATAGGGCGGGTTCAACACAAACACGCCCCCGCGCCCAACGGCGACGCTGCTGGCGACATTCAATCCGGTGACAAAGTCTTTGTGAGACTCGAAGAGGCCATCCCCGTCTTTGTCTTCAAGAATCGTAATCTTGTCGGCGCCGCGCACATGATGGGGCGGTGGCTGCGGAACCTTGTCAAACACTGCCCGCAGGTACCTGTCATACTTCACCACCTTGAGCCCGGCCGGAAACGGGTACTGGATGTATTGCACCACCCAGAGGCGGCCGCGTTCATCGAAGTGAAGGTTTAATGGCTGGCGAATCACAGGCTCGCTAGCAACGACCTCTATCTTCAATCCATCGGCGACCGTGAAGTGTCGCAACGACTCTTCCGGGGATGGAGGTTCTGCGCTCCCAGCGCCATCGATGCCCTCACCGGCGGGCGTGAAGGCTTCGACAAATTTCTCGATTTCAGGAGTAAAGGGCTTGTGAGATTTGTTTGAGTTGTTGGAGGGGTCAGTCGCCGTAGGCTTGCCTTGGGCAGGTTCCGGGTGAGCCTGTTGCATTTTCACGCTGGCGGCGAGGCACAGAACAATAACGGCAAGCAGTATCGAGGTCGCAAAGAGTTTCATAGTGGATGCTTGATTACCGCGCCAATGAGCGGTGTGAGGACCACCAAGGCGTGCTTCCGTGTGCGGCCATGCCCCCACCCAGACTCGCTGGATACTGCAAAATTCGAAGGAATGAACTGAACGAGACCGCTAAAGCAGTTTCTTGATTTGCACTTCTAGCAGGTTGGGATCCGTGGCCTCTTTTTCGTGTCCTTGCTGGAATCGGCCAGCGATATTGCCCTCGCGATCGATCAACACGATGTACGGGATGCTGAATTTCGGCGTTTGGGGCGACATGCCCGGAATGTAGTTGAGTGCTACTGAGATGTCTCCCAGCAGAACAGGGTAGGTGAGGTTGTACTGTTTGACGTAAGGAGCGACAACGGCCGATTTTTCCCTGTCGTGAGAGATACCCACAACGATTAATCCCTGGTCTTTGTATTTCTTGTACAGTTTCTCCAGCTCAACCGCGCTCTTTTGGCAATCGGGGCACCACGTTTGAAAGAAATCAAGAACTACAACCTTTCCCTTGAGGCTGGTGGAACGCAGGGTGTTCCCGTCCCACGTTGGCAGAATGAAATAAGGTGCTGCCTGCCTAACTGTGACGATAGTGACCTTCTGATCTCGGGGCTGCTGGGAAAGGAGGGACATAGCAAGAATTAAGAGAACGCTGGCCATCTGGAGGCGACCTTTCTAGCTGACAAAAGGTAAGTCGAACTCAGCTTCGGTTCGGTTTCGACAACCTTGGAAGATAAAGAGTTGACCCTTCAGGGCAGGCAGAATAGAATCCTCTTCCACTGACTGCAATTCGAGGCCCAAGAAGCTGGACAACGGTAGCAAAACTTGACAGCCCCAACAAGCGATTTGAAGATTGATTCCGCTCCATCGGTTCCTTCCCCCGCGGAACGCCCGCGCAGGCTATTTTATGACGATTATCGAGGCGCCAGTGTCAGCGTTATTATCCCGGTCCACAACGAAGAAGATGCGATTGTTGGCCTCGTTCAACAGATTGTCGTTATTCTAAAGGGGCTTGGAAGACCTTGGGAAGTGGTTGTCATCGATGATGGTTCGACCGACGAAACACTAAAGCAACTCGAGCCGTTGGAAGTGAAGGTCATCGCTCATCCGTATAATATCGGGAACGGCGCTGCGATCAAGACGGGCATCCGCCATGCGTGCGGCGAGATCATCCTCATGATGGATGGCGACGGCCAGCATGCCCCCCTCGATATTCCAAGGTTGATTGAACAGATTGGCCCGTACGACATGGCGATTGGGGCGCGCAGCAACAGCTCGCAAAATACTCATCGGATGGTTGCGAATCAGTTCTACAACCTGTTTGCATCCTATGTGGCGAATTTTTTTATTCGCGATCTGACCTCAGGGTTCCGAGCGATCAAAGCGAGCGTGTTAAAGCGATTCACCTATCTGTTGCCCAATACTTTCTCGTATCCAACCACTTTGACATTGTCTTTGCTGCGAGCCGGACACAGCCTTTGTTACGAACCCATTGTTGCTGCCGAGCGAAAGAGCCGGAGCAAGATCAAACCCGTACGGGACGGCGTTCGTTTTCTTCTGATCATCTTCAAGATTGCGACCTTTTTTTCACCGTTGAAAATCTTTCTGCCGTTCAGCATTCTCTTCCTGGTTTTTGGGGCCAGCAACTATGCCTACACCTACTACACAACCCATCGACTGACGAACATGTCGGTTCTTTGCTTCATAGCCTCGTTTCTCTTTTTTCTTTTGGGACTGATTTCAGAGCAGATCGCCCAGTTGCGATTTGATCGGTCCGAGGAGCAGAGCTGACATGCCACTCGGTTCCGTTAAGGGGTCATGAGTCCCTGCCAAGAAGGCCTGCCTCATCCAAACTCACCCTGGCTTAGCTGGTTTTCGATTGAACGAACCTGGCGAGCAGCTACGAAATGAATCCTGAATGACCGTCCTCTGGAAGTATCGAAAGTTCATCCTCCAAAACGCGGTCAACGATCTGCGCCATCGCTATGCCGGATCGACGATGGGCGTGCTCTGGAACGTCCTCAACCCACTCTCGCAAATCCTTGTTTACACGCTGATATTTTCCAGTTTGATGAAAGCACATTTGGTTCATCGTCCCAGCACCGCAGGGTTTGCGGTGTATTTGTGCTCGGGATTGCTGCCCTGGACCGCGTTTGCTGAATCGGTTGTCCGAGGGACCGGGGCCTTTGTGAGCAATGCCAACTTCCTCAAGAAACTTCCAGTGCCTGAGCAGGTATTTGTGGCCCAGTCAGCGCTCGCGAGCACCCTGAACTTGCTAGTTTCTATGGTGCTGCTGTTTGGACTGAATCTCACCACCGGATCGGGTGCTTCTTTGTCCTGGCTCTTGATTCCCATCATCCTGCTGCTGTTTCAAGGGTTCGCTTTTGGTTTGGGCGTCTTGCTGGGCAGCTTGAACGTCTTCTTCCGTGACATCGGTCAGGTGGTCCCTATTCTGCTTCAGCTGTGGATGTGGCTCAATCCGATTGTATACTTGAAGACTACGTTGCCTGCCAGACTGCAGGCGGCTCTGGCTTGGAATCCCACGTTTGCGTTCATCGACTCAATTCACGATGCAATGCTAAACCACACCGTTCCCGAAGCCTGGAAATGGGGTAGCATGTTCGGTTGGGCCTTGGGTATGACGGTGGTGGGGTATGCCGTAATGCGGCGGTTGAGGCCGGAAATCCGGGATGTGGTCTGACTGATTTCATCCACGTCGAGTAGGAATCTTCAATGAGTGTCGAGAAGCCCTTACCCGGTTCAAGGTGGAAACGCGAAAAAGGGGATCTCGATTTCGAACAACCAGATCGCTGGTTCAAGGGCGAGTTCTGCCACACGTTTCCTACGAACCGGGCGATTCTTCCAACAGATGCCTTGCTGGGTTGGAGTCCGCTGGCCCCCATCGTTCGCAAGGAAAGCAAGGTAATTGCCTTTGGCAGTTGTTTCGCAGAATACTTCATCCGATTTTTAGCTGCCCATGGATATAACACCTGGACGGCTCCCCTAGAGCGCCATGCGCCATCGGAGGAAAACCTGCTTCTTTCGTTGGGACAGACTTTTGAGAATATTTTTGTGGTTGTGCAACAGTTTCGATGGGCCTTTGGAGAATTCAGTCCGAAGGAGGGAATGTGGATTACCAAGGACAAGCTTTGCTTTGAGGCAACCGAAGAGCGTCGTTTGAAGGTGCGCAGCACCCTTAGCCGGGCCGATGTCGTTGTCATCACTCTGGGACTCTCGGAGGTTTGGTTCGATCAAGTTGAGAATGAACCGCTGTGGCGGACGATGCCCGAGCGCCTCTATGAACCTGGGCGCCACATGTTCAAATTGGCGACGGTTGCTGAGACCGAGCAAGCGCTTCTGGAGCTTGATCGTCTGGTGCAGCAATACTGTCCGCGATTGAAGGTGGTTCTGACGATTTCTCCCATCCCTCTGTTGGCGACGTTTCGCAATCAGTCGCCAATCACTGCCAACCAGGTATCCAAATCAATTCTGCGCGTCAGTCTGGACAGTTTCATGACCAGGGCTTCGGTGAGGGAGTCTTGCCGGTATTTCTATTTTCCGTCCTACGAACTTGTGTTTAGCCTGTTTGGGAACCCGTTCGAGGCCGACAACCGCCATGTTCGATCTGATGTGGCGGCGACGATTATGGATATCTTCCGGATGGCCTACACGGACATTCCCGGCGACAATTCACTCAGTCGTGTAGAGACAGCCGAAAACGTGCTCAGGACTCAGATTCTCAGCCTCAAGCAAGAAATCCAGGCGAAAGAGAATGTGATACAGGATCTGCACCAGGCAGCGGAAGAGCGACTGGCAATCATCCGAAGATTGGAAAGTTCCGCCGCAAAGTGACTTCAACGGATCGCGAGGTTTGGTGAAGCGTGGGAAACCTGCAAGCAGAGGTCTCAGTCTACTATTGCTTCGCGCGGTCGGGCGGCACCCTCATTAATCGGTGTCTGGGATGCATTTCGGGAAACCTGGTGCTGTCCGAAGTCAATCCGATGGGATCCATCGCCACCGTGGAATCTCAGGCACGGGACTGGCTTGGACTGGCACCTGCGCAACAGTATGAAAAACTCTCAAACATGACCTATGGTGAGAAGATCTTATTCCTGGCCGACGCAGCGATTGCCTCTCAAAGACGGCTGATCCTTCGGGACTGGTGTACCCTCAATTTCTTGGGTGGAATTCATTGGGACTACTTCTTTCCCAGCGGCGTGCTCGAACAGGACTTCTACCTAGGACGGTATGGTCTCCGCCGCAATTCTGCCGTCGTTTCTCGTCGTGCCGCCGGGGTTTACGAATCGCTCACGCGATCATTCGTGCACCTCAATAAACTCAGTGTGGATGATTTCGGTTTGGCCTACCTTGCGTATGCACAGGCCGTGTCGTTGTTCCCAGTCATTCACTTTGAGGAGTTCTGCGAAACACCTGTTCCCGTCCTCAAGAAATTGTGCGACACGTTGCGCTGTAACTTCTCAGACGAATTCGTCACGGCGTTCAGCCGCTTCGTCAATTGCACGGGTGACAACAACGTGGCTATTAAGTCCAAGCGTGGAAGCGTGGAGCAGATTCTGCCGCTGGAGGACGCTCGGGAGTCACCGGCTTGGCAAGCGGCCGCCAAGGACGATCGCTGCCGGGAGGCAGACAGGCTATTGGGATATGTCCAATGAAATAGATGTGGACGTTTTGTGGAAGATGATTGCGGCGCGTGATCGGACTCTGGCGCAAGCCCATCAGATCCTTAGGATCGACTTGCTTGAAAAGGAGGAGGAGATCCATGAGAAGGAAGCTGAGATCCATGAGAAGGAAACGGAGATTCTTGAGCTGAAGCGCGATGCTGAAGAACGGTTGCGGATCATCGATCAACTGACGCAGTCGTATTATTATCGATTGGGTTATGTCCTTCTGGAACCCGCGCTCTCGCTCAAGCGATTGATTCAGTCTTGGGCAAAGTGAGCACGTCCGGGGGTGGCCTATGCCAAGTGCCATTGTGGAGAAACTCTGGAAGATTGTTGACTGCCGTGATCAATCATTGAACGCCGTTCATGAGTCGCTGGCGACACAGGCAGTTGAGAAGGAAAGACAGATCGCTAGAATGGCTGTGGCCCTGGCCGAGAAGGAGCAGGAGATCATGAGATTAGCTTCCGCCTTATCAGATAGAGAAGACGAGATCCAGGGGAAGGAAGTTGAGATTGGCCGGCTGGCTATGGCTGCTTCGGAACGGCTGGAACTCATTGACCGGCAACACGCCGAATTGGAATCAATCAATCGATCCGCCGAGTATCGATTGGGTTGGTTTGCACTGAATCCCTGGAAGGTTCTGAAGAAACGGCTTTTCGGCAACACGAATTTTCGATGAATCGAATTCCAGGGACTGGCGCTCAGAAAAGCACCAGAACATACAATCCGTTTGTCTTGTGGTTCACAGGTCTTTCTGCTTCTGGAAAAACCACGCTGGCTGGGAAGCTGCACACTGAACTGGACAGGTCGGGTTTGCCTTGTTTCGTTCTTGATGGAGACTGCTTGCGCAGTGGTCTATGCAGTGATCTCGGTTTCAGCTCTGCGGATCGTGCAGAGAATCTGCGCCGGGCTGGAGAAGTGGCGCGACTCCTGGTCGATGCAGGGTTAATAGTCATTGCAGCCTTCATCTCTCCTTATCTGGCGGATCGTGCGCGAGTCCGCGGTCGGTTCGAAGAGAATCAATTCTACGAAATCTTCCTGGATTGCCCCATTGAGGTCTGCCGGCAGCGCGACCCGAAAGGGTTGTATCGCAAAGCCGAGGAGGGCCTGATACACGCTTTCACGGGAGTTAGCGATCCCTACGAATCGCCAATCGAGCCTGATCTCATCCTACGAACCGGGGAACTTACCGTCCAACAGAGTGTGGACGCATTGCACCGGTTCTGCCTGGATCGCTGCCTCGCGCGGGAGAGCTCATAACGAGCCCAGGCCACGACATCTGCCCAATCGACTCGGCAGGCGATCACCAGACCATGTCTATGACCATTCGACCTGCCATCCGAGTTTTCACCTTGGGCAAGCGCTACAAGATCTACGATCGTCCCTGGCACCGATTGAAAGACTGGTGTGGTTCAGCCAGCTCGCCACACCATCGTGAGTTCTGGGCCCTACGGCAGGTCTCGTTTGAGATTCCAGCCGGCGAGTGTCTGGGAATCGTTGGTCCAAATGGGTCCGGCAAGTCAACGCTCCTCAAGATCCTTTCGGGGGCACTGCATGCAACCGAGGGACATTTTGAAGTTCAGGGCAAGGTTCTTTCAATCCTGGAACTGGGAACGGGGTTCAATCCCGAATTGACGGGCCGCGAGAACGTATGGTTAAGCAGCTCCTTGCTGGGCGTACCGAGGGAGACCATCGCCGCGCAACTGGAGGCGATCCGGAGCTTCGCCGACCTGGGAGAATTTTTTGACCGGCCGCTAAAGTTCTATTCATCGGGCATGCATGTGCGCCTTGCTTTCTCCATCTTCTCTTCCCTTGAACCGGATGTGCTTATCCTGGACGAAGCCTTGGCCGTTGGCGACGCTGGCTTTCAGCGCAAGTGTTACCGGCGCATCGAGTCACTTCGCGAGTCACTGGGAACGACCATCATGCTCGTGTCTCACGACACCAACGCCATCGTGAATTTCTGTTCACGGGCCATCTTCATCCATCAGGGACGCATGGTTAAGGACGGATCGCCCAAGGAAGTTTGCGAGGTCTACCATCGCAGCCTGTTTGGAGAGGGCATCAGCACGGACGCTTCACACGCCTACGGTGACGGGCGGGCGGTGATTGAGGGGGTGTGGCTTGAAGATGAATCCGGTAATCGAGTCACCACGAGCGAGCCTGGCGCCCGTCTCCTGTTGTGTAGCCGGATCCTGTTTCGCGAGGCAATCGCGGAACCGATCTACGGAGTACGGTTGACGAATGCACAAGGTGTCGTGATCACCGGTTCGAATTCGTTCTTGTTGGGGAGGCGTACATCTTCTCAATTAGCCAATGACACGGTCTTGGTTCGTTGGGCTTTGCGGCTTCCTCTGAATCCTGGCCACTACTTTTTCAGTTGTGGATGCTCTGAACTTGAAGAGGATCGATTCTTGTGCCGCCAAATTGACGCCTTGCGTCTTACCGTCATCGGGCCCAGCCGCTGCGGAGGTATCGTAGAATCTGCGCCAGACGTGATGATTCAAACTCTCGCGCCCGCATCAAGCGCAGAAACCGGTGCATCCGCGCCGTCACTCCGGTCATGACGACAATCCTCTCGATCGTGACCCCCTCCTTGAACCAGGCTTCATTCCTGGAAGCAGCCATTCAAAGTGTGCTGCAGCAGGGATGCGACGAACTCGAGTATTGCGTCGTGGATGGCGGCTCGCAAGACGCATCCGTCGAAATCCTGACCCGACACGGTGGCGCGATTCGTTGGGTCTCGGAGCCCGATCAAGGCCAGGCGGATGCCATTGCCAAAGGCATCCGGATCACCCGCGGTGCCATTTTGGGATGGCTCAACGCCGACGATTTTTACAGCCCAGGTGCTCTGAGAGAAGTGGCGAGTCACTTTCGAACGGATCCTGATCTGATGCTGCTTTACGGAAACGCCCATCACGTGGATGAGTTGGGAAAAGTCCTGGAAGCCTACCCGACCCGTGATTTCAATCTGTCTGCGCTTGCCTATCACTGCTTCATCTGCCAACCCGCCTGTTTCTTCCGGCGATCTTTGCTGGATGCCGCGGGTGGTCTCGACACGGCCTTGCAATACGCGATGGACTTGGATCTCTGGATCCGCTTTGGGAAGCTGCAACAGAGGAATCCGCAATGGAAGTTCAGGTACATCCCTCAGGTTTTGGCATCATCGCGCATGCACTCCAGTAACAAGACCCTTTCGCGCCGTCGGCAGTCCCTAGAGGAGATCATCAGGGTCGTTCGGCGACATTTTGGAGTCGTTCCGTTCAATTGGGTGTACGGTGCCGAAGAGTCGGCATCTGGCTCCTACGACGGATTTTTTCGAAGGAGCCCGTTTCGTGCTTCCTTGTTCGGAAAGAGTCTTGGGCGATGGTTGTGGATGAATCGGACGTCCCCCGGCTACGTAATGAGCTCGTTAGTGAATCGCCTCCTCTCGCCAAAGCAGAGTCTTCGCAGTCTGAGCGCCCGCACGGGAGGCCGAAGTTGAATCCGCTGGTTTCCATTGTTACCCCCTCGCTCAACCAGGGACACTTCATTGAGGAAACAATTCAGAGCGTCCTCAACCAGGACTACCCCAACATCGAATACCTGATTGTCGATGGCGGCTCAACTGACAACACCCTTGAGATTCTCCGCAAATATGAAGGTCGCCTGAAATGGATCTCAGAACCCGATGGCGGGCAGTCGCACGCTATTAACAAAGGCTTTCGCATGGCGCGCGGTGAAATCGTGGCCTGGCTGAACTCCGATGACACCTTGCTTCCGGGCGCCATCACCAAGGCCGCTGGCCACCTCGCCGCAAATCGCGAAACCATGATGGTTTACGGCGAAGGCTATTTGATGGATCACCACAGCCAGATCACCGGTCGCTTCCCGGTTACAGAGCCCTTCAACTTGTGGCGGCTGATTTACTATGGGGATTATATTCTTCAGCAGACCGTTTTCCTGCGGAAGACAATTTTTGATGTGATACCCATGGTGGACGAGTCGTTGCACTACGGTATGGATTGGGATCTTTTCATTCGCATTGGCAAGCGTTTCAAGGTGGACTATCTGCCGGAATACCTGGGCGTCTTGCGCGAGTATCCACAGGCAAAATCATTCGCTGGAGGTGTGAAACGGCTGGAGGAACTGACGTCGATCATGCGCCGGCATGGTAACCGTCGCTATCCCCCAGCGTTTTTCAACTATTGCTGGCACCCTTACCAGGACGCATTTCTGGAAAGGCTGCGCCATTCCATTCCCTGGCTTCGCTGGACTTGGCTCGAACGCAGCAGCGAGTCTGTGAGGAAAGTGGTCACTTATCTCATCTTCAAACAAGTGACGCGCATGGGACAACCCAGCCCTTTTGCCGACGGGTGGGTGGGCGACTGTTCCTACTTTTTGTTCACCGACATTCAAGACAAGAAAATGGTACGCGTCGTCGGAAGCACCCAGGAGGTGCCCAGCCGTGCGCTGCCCATGAAAATCCGGCTCAGCCTGAATGGCCGCGTGATGGAGCAGTGCAAGGTGAGGCGCGAAAGTCAGTTCGTAATGACCTGTCCCATCCTGCCGCAAACCAACGGAGAGCCTCTCGAAGTCGTCCTCAAAACCAACCGGCATTTCGTTCCTTCCCGTTTTGGCACCAAAGACAACCGGCGTCTGGCATTTCAGCTCAAGGAAATTAGTCTGGTATAGATTGAGGGTGCGTTTGACGTGAGCTCTAAGGGTCAATTCGGTCCGATGATATAACGGTGAGGTCCCCACCAGGGTCCGAGGTTTGGTGCCGTTTGCACTTCCAGCTTGGGTTCCGTTTCGCAGCAGCAGAACCAGCTCGTCCTCCGTGCGCAGCGCCACTGTGGAAGCTTGGCGAGGCGCAGGTTCGTCCTTTCTCAACTGGCTTAGAAGATCGCCACCCGCCGGTTTCAGGCCGATGTTTCAGAACAATGAACCACGGAAGGGACCGGACTCAACGCCACGCCTCACTCCATGGCATTCCTCCGATGAAGGCATATTGAGTGGCCCGTCCGGGTCACACGGATTGAGATTTAATCTGTGCTAACATGCCCTGTTCTGTGACGAACTTACACGCACGAGCGCGCGACGGGAAGTCGGTGTTGATTGCGCTTGCGGGTGTTTTGCTTCGGGCCCAGGTTCCCCGTATCGGCATGGTTTCAAGGAGAGCTGCAATGGATTCACTAAAAGGTTTGATTCGCGAGCGAAAGAAATACTTCGTTGTACCTTTTGTCATCGTTCTGCTGGTTGTGGCCTACTGGATTCTACGCATTCGAGACAATCCTCAAGATTTCATCTATAAGTTCTTCTAGGCGGTTTGCGCTTTTTGCTGGCCTCCCGGCCAGGCAGCCCTCGCGGGGAATCGCGATTCATGAAGAAACGAAGCGCCAGCATTTGCCTTTGGGTTTCCCTGGCGGCCTGTCTAACGCAGTCAGGTAATCCTCCGAACATCGATCGCTTAAGAGCCTCCAATCCCGGCATGCTGCGCGAGGCGTTCTTCCTGACCGAGTTCAACGCCTGGAATGGCGTGTTGAATCTCATTTACTACGACCGGGTTCGACTGGGCCGCGGATCTGCGCAACCCCGCGATTATCTGATCAAACTGACCGATGGCGTGCGCGGAAGTTTCGAAGACTTTCCGGGCTCGTTTCTCCTCTTTGACGGATCCCGTGCGGAAATTGAGATTGATGTTCCTCAGTGGCAGGAGATCGGCAGCCTGAAGTTTTGCGCTGTCGAGGTAGAAGGCGAGCGACCTGGCAGCGTGAAACTCATCCATCGGCCGCAGGGCGGGTTGTCGAGAACCGTTCCACTTTCGCGCCGGCCGGTGAAACGCAAGGGGAGGGTTTGGATTGTCGAATATGCCACAGCGCCGGAAGAAACTCGGCTCGACGCGGGGTTGCTGACTCTCAGTGTCGATAACCACAATCTCGAGTTTGTATTTCTGGACGAAGTGGTCGTCGATCAGTTGAGTGACACTCAACCGCCCGCTGTGAGCTTTTCCGGGGACCTCAAGCAGTGGGAGGAATCTCTGGGTGCAGCTGAGCGCCAGCGCATCCAGCAACGACGTGGAAGTAAGCCCGTAGCGGATCAAGAATTGCTCAAGCTGCTCCTCGGCGGTCCCACCTCCCGCTTTGACACGAAACCGGTGTTTGTGCACGAAACCCGCACCGATGAGGATGCGACCTCAATCTTCTCCTTGCTGCTTCAGGTGGACCGCACCGGAAGCCGGGTGCTCGACCTCGCACGGGCCTACTTGGTTGTGCCTCGCCGCGCTACCGATTTGCCGTTGATGGTCCTTGGCCACCAAGGGACGGTTTTCGGGGCCGGCGAGCCTCTGGGGTTTCTGGGAAGATCGGAACTCGCTATGGCGGGTGAATTAGCGCGGCATGGCGTGGCATCCCTGGTCGTGGAGAGTTTCTACCACAATGCTTTCCGCGAGAAGGTTCCGGGGGTGTATTCCTACCATCCGCACTGGAGCGCGACCGGCAAGGAAGTGGACAACGTCAGCCGTTGCCTGACGTTTGTCTTATCAGACTCCTTTCAGAAAACTTCTGGTGTGAAGTGGGACACCCGGCGCATTGGAGCTGCCGGATTCTCGTTTGGGGCCCTCAACAGCCTGATGTGCGCCTTGATGGACCGCCGGTTTTCGCTCCTGGCGATATCACATCTTGAGAATTACTCCGAGGACTGGGATAGCTTTGCCGAATCCTTGTACATTCCCCAACTATCGTTTCTGCGAACGGAGAAACCCTATCCTCTGCACGTTTCAAGGATGCTCCGCAGCCTGAGCCCACGGCCCGTGCTGGTGACCGTCGGTGACACAGGTCTCGCGAAGCATTACCGCGAGCACCTGGCCCCAGTGACGAGTATCCGCGTTCTGAACAATCCCATCGGTAAAGTCTTCACCTACAGCGAGCGAGCCAGGTTCTTTGATTTCATTTTTCAAAACTTCGGAATCTCTGCCAAGGCGCAGCAGATTGGCCCCATGTACAGCCTCGATGACGATCCAGCGCGGTATACAGCCCGAGAAAACCGGTGGCGAAACTTGTTGGTGGAGGGAATGCGGGAGTGAGGTCGCATCCAATGGGTTGCCGAAGAACACCTACCCGGCGACCCAGGACAACGGGTAGATCAGCACTCGTGACGGTGGTGGCGGGCCAAGCAAGAGCTCCGATGGATCTTAGTAGGTGACGGGATCACCCTCCACGTAAGCATACCGGTTCCAACTGTTGGCGCGCGACAGGCTCGGACTTCCTCCGTACGGATCAGGTGTCAAGAATCGTCCCGGAATCGTCCCGGGTCAGCCCTTAAAAGTTAAATAACCGCAACTCGCTGCTTCACGGCAGCAGAGGAGCTAAGACGCAATACGTCTTGGCCAACTCCAAGAATTGCCTTCAGGGCATGGTCTTCAAGAGAACGTCGGCTAGAAAATCGGCCAGCGCTGCATGCTTTCCGAGTTCCGCTTCGTCTGCTTTGGTTTGGATGCCCCGATTCTTCATATCCCGTAGTGAGATCCATTCAAGGCCCAAGGCTTCCAGCGCCCGCCTCATGCGCCGTTCGCCCAGCGATTGCTCCAGGGGAATCTCCTTACCGAGAGTCTTCCTGGCTTCCTGCTTGAAGCCTGCCCAATCGTGATAGTCGATCTCATAGCCGGATGGACGGTAAACTACCCTGACGCGTACCTTGTGTTCCGCGCAAACCTTTTGGATGAGTCGGAAGGTTTGTACGGTATGGCTCCATATTTTCTCCCACAGCGGGTGAGTGTCGCTGCTGTAGAAGTAGGGATAGAGGCCGAACGTCCATTGCTGCCAGATGCTGCTGAGCTCCTGAGCACTGCCGTAGCGGAGGAACCTCTCCTGGTGGGCTGCATCCGGGACCTTGACATATCCAAAGCGGATGTCTTCGATCTCGCTCTCCGAGCCCTTTTTGTAGATGAACGTTGGACCCGTGGGGGGGCCGTTCAGGTAGGGCGTATTGTCACCAATGTCGTTGCTTGACAAAAACATCAACCAGACTTCGTTGGGCTGATACTTGAGCACATAATGCTTGATGCAGCCGTAGGCGTGGACCTGCCCCCAGCCGGAAACCCCAAAGCCCATGACCTCGACGATTCGCTTTCCCGATGTCTTGGAATAGACCGCGGATTCCATAAGATGGGTGAAACGGCTGGTGTCGGGAACCCCATAGGCTTCCACCATCGAGTCTCCAAGAATCGCGATCCGATAGTTATCGGTGTGAGCGAAGTAGTCCCGGCCTGTGAAGCCGTCGGAATTGGTGACAACGCGCGTTTCGAAATACGGGGTCTTGTAGTGAATTTGCGTGTTGGGCTTGAGTTTTCGCCCAACATGGATGTCTTCGACATAGGCGATGTTCTCAGCTTCCTGAATGATGGTCTGGGTGTCGAGAAAGATCCTCTTATAGAGCCCGGTTTTCTTGAGGCCGACGTACGCCAGTCCGGCTGCGACGGCCAGAGAGACGAGGCTGATGGCCACGTTGAGCAGAATGCTGGCAACTTTGGATCTCATGTTGAAGTTCTTGGAGTCCCGGCGTTGGGCTCTCTGAGCGCCCGGAGCGGGCAAATCATAACTCAACCTGTGGTAAGATGTGCTCTCTATTCGCGCGTCCTGGAGCGATCTGTCGTACATGCCGTTCCATTCCTCTGCCTACCTGTTCCTGTTCCTGCCGGTTGCGGTTGGCCTCTACTTTCTGTCCCACGCTTTGCGCTTCCCTCGCGTGGCCCGGCTGTCGCTCATTCTGGCATCGCTGGTGTTCTACGCCTGGAGCGGCCCTTGGAATCTCCCTGTTCTGGCGGCTTCCATTGGAATGAATTTCTGGCTCGGAAGAGAGGTTTTGAAGTTACCCAGGGGCAGCCAGCGCCGTCGCTGGGTGTTTGTCGCCTCGTTGGCATTCAATCTGTTACTTTTAGGATGCTTCAAGTACGCCGGCTTTGTCCTCAGCAATGTGAACGCGATCCTGGGCACAAGTCTTCCGGCACTGCATCTGCTGTTGCCGCTCGGGATCAGCTTCTTCACGCTCCAGCAGATTGCCTTCCAGGTCGATACCTATGAGAATCTGGTTCGCGAAAGCAGCTTCCTCGACTATTTGCTCTTTGTGTCGTTTTTCCCGCAACTGGTGAGTGGTCCGATAGTGCATCACAAGGAAACGATGCCGCAGTTTCGAAAAGCCGAGAATGCCGCTCTCAATCTCAGCAACGTGGCGGCCGGGGTCTTTGTGCTTTTTGCTGGAATCGTTAAGAAGGTCCTGATTGCCGACACGCTGGCTCCCTACGTTCAACAAGGTTTCGACTCCTCCCGTGCGCTCACGCTCCTGGAAGCCTGGCTGGCGTCGTGGGCGTTTACGTGCCAGTTGTATTTCGATTTCAGCGGGTATACCGATATGGCGATTGGGTCGGCATTGCTGTTTAATGTTTCGTTGCCCATCAATTTCGACAGCCCATTGAAGTCGAAAAGCATCATCGAGTTTTGGTCTCGCTGGCACACGACCCTGACAAACTTCCTGACGACGTATGTGTACACGCCTATTTTTCGCGCCTTCAAGAAGAGAAGCTTCGCCAAGTCGATGCTTGCGGTCTTTGTCACGTTTCTGGTTTCCGGACTCTGGCACGGTGCGAGCTGGACTTTCGTGGGATTCGGCGTGCTGCACGGTGTTGCGTTGCTAGTGAATCACTCCTGGCGGAGACTCAAGTTACCGATGCCTGCCTTTTGGGGATGGCTTTTGACGTTTAACCTTGTGAATCTCTCCTTTGTTCTCTTTCGCACGCGAGACATCCATTCCTTCTTTCAATTTGTCCAGGGCATGGCAGGCTTGAATGGAATTGCCTTGCCGGCGGGCCTGGAGTCGCAGCTGAAGTTTCTCGGTTCATGGGGAGTGCAGTTTGCGGTGTTGCCTTTGAGTGTCGGTGGGTATCTTCAAGTCTGGCTCATGGTGTTTCTGGCTATGGTGATTGTGCTCAGCGCTAAGAACTCCGCGGCTCTTTCAAAAGATCTGAGAAGGTATCTGGGGTGAAGCAACCTGTTTCGAGCCTTGCCGAAATACCACGCGCAATCCAGTTCTGGAGTTCCCATCGGGGAAGGCAATGAACCTGGCATTTTCCTGGGGTTTTCATGCCCTCCGCGGCGCCATGTTTGATGAAAATAGCGTCCCCCTTGGAGAAGGGATGACTTGAGGGGGGGTGGACGCGGAACAAACCCACCCCGGTGCTTCGGTGAAGGCTTCTCAAGCCCTTCATACCCTCCGTAAGGAGGGGATTTTCAGAGGACGAGCGAATGCCATCCAAGGAGATCCTGTCGCGGTTGAATCGAGTCTTTCAGAAGGTGTTTGAGGACGACGCATTGACAGTGACTGAGAGCACAACAGCACGGGATGTCGAAAATTGGGATTCTCTGAATCACTTGGAGCTCATCCTAAGCGTGGAGGAGGAGTTTGGAATCAAGTTCAGCCTTGGCGAACTTCAGGACATGAAGAACGTAGGCATGCTCGCTCAATCTATTGAGGCTAAGACAACCGCATGAAGATCCAGCAATGGGTGCGGAACTTCATGGAGAGTCCGGGTTCGATCTACGCCAGGGGCGGAGCGGCGGTGACGGCCGGGACGTTGCAGCGCGAGTATCGAAGGATTCGAGCCTGCTTCCTGACACGATGTGCTGACAGCAGCATCGTTGCCCTGTACCTCGAAAAGGATTACCGCTATCTGCTTTCTTTGCTGGCCTGCATGGAAATTGGGTTGACGTACATTCCCCTTCGGAGGGAATGGCCCGACTCACGCATCGAACAGATTCGCCGCTTATCGAATTTCACGTTGCTCCTGACGGATGCTCTGGTCGAAGAAGCGATCGCCTCCGAGGCCCCGCCCGTTTCCCGGAACTCCTTTGCCATCGCGGCGGACAAACCCCTCTACATCATGTTTACCTCGGGTTCCACCGGCGAGCCGAAAGGCGCAATCATCGAGCGGCATGCGTGCGAAAACTTCTTCGAGTGGCTGGATGCTTACTTGCCTGGCATCAATCCTCAAGACAGGTTGCTCAATTCGACCGACTTCACATTTGACGTATCCTTGGTAGACGTCGGCCTCCTGTTGCTGAAGCGGCCGGGCTTTTTTCTGTCTGATTTTCGGGACGATTTTTTCCGTCTACTGGGAGAGCTCGATGCTTATCGTATCTCAGTGATTGCGACGGTGCCCAACAACTTCTCCATGATGCTCTCCGACCGGCTCGCCGGACGCGCGGATCTCAGCTCGTTGCGCCATGTGTTGATTGCAGGCTCCCGCTTCCCATACGGCTTGTACCAGGCCTTCCGCAAGCATCTGGCTGCTGCCAGAATCTACAACTGCTATGGACCCACCGAAGCAACCGTCTACTGCATTGTCAAAGCGTTGGAGATGAACGAAGCGGGCGATCTGGCCGGACAGAATGTGTCCATTGGGGTTCCCATTGCCAACTGTGACGTGTTGCTGCTGGACCCGGAGCAGAAGCCCGTCGGGACGAACCAGGAAGGGGAGATCTATATCGGAGGCAGGCAGTTGATGCGCTCGTATCTGAACAATGCCGTGGAGTCGGAACGGAGCTTGTGCGTCATTCAGGGAAAGCGTTACTACCGGTCGGGAGATATGGCTTTCAGGGATGGTCGAGGAGAACTCTATGTCATCGGACGAGCCGATGACACCATCAAGATTTCAGGACAGCGCGTGAATCTCTCGGATGTCGAGGCCTACGTTCAGCGGTTGAACTATGTCAATGGGGCGGCAGTCGTGGCGGTACCTCACGCGCAGAAGGAGTATTTGATGTACCTCTTTGTGGTGCTCAATACCCCGAAGGAGCCGCAAGCGATTTTGTCAGATCTCAAGGAAGTACTTCTGAAACACCAACTGCCGCACAAGATCAGAATCCTGGAGCAGTTTCCGCAGAACAATTCAGGGAAAACGTGCAAGAAGACGTTGCTGGCTTCCTGTAGTTCAGGTGCCTAAGGGGCGGATGCGATGAACCTTCTGGTGTTTCCGCAATTGCCTGCCAACTCGGGCGAAGAAGCTGCGATTCTGGTCCATTCCGCTCTCAGCGAATACTATGCGCTGTTTGGGCTGGATCGCGGCCTGATACTGGCTTCGATCGAGAGACAGCTCCATCAGCCTTCGGAGATTGAGCGCGTGATTGCCGCTGTCGTTGACGACCGCGTTGTGGGTCTGGCTTGCTACTATCCGGTTGACGAAATGGAGCAGCGTCAGATGGCGAGTCTTGTCGATTTGATGACGGCTGCTTCTGATCGGCGCGCCGTGACGAAGCGAGTGAGGGACTTTGCCCGGCAGATTCCGCCGCTTTCAGAATCCGGACTGTACCTGGCGCGCCTCGCCGTCGGCCCCGCGTACTTTGGTTCCGGCGTTGCCAAAAACTTGATGGATGCGCTGGAGGAAGAGACTCGGCGCCAGAAATTGGGCCTGCTCTCCTTGCACGTCAATCGGGCGAATGCCCGCGCCGTAGCTTTCTATCAAAAATGCGGGTTTGTTTTCGGAGAGGGGCCTATGGCAGACTTCGCTGTGATGAAAAAGGACTGTGGACTGAGTAGTTGAGGTGGATAGGGGGTCGTCGCAAGGACGAAGGCTATGAAAATTGGGCTAATCGGTGCTGGTGCTTGGGGGCAGAATCATCTGCGGGTGTGGAAAGGGCTTGGAGCCTTGGCCGTGGTGTGTGAGGCTGACGAAACACGGCGCAGCCATTTTCAAGGGGAATACCCGAATGTTCACTTCACTCCGTTGTTGCGCGATCTGACTGGCGACCCGGCCGTTCAGGGAATTGCGATTGCAACCCCCGCTGAGACCCATTTCAGGTTGGGGAAGGAGTGTTTGCTGGCAGGCAAAGATGTCTTCATTGAAAAGCCGCTGGCCTTGACAATTGCCGATGGAGAAGAGCTGGTCAACCTCGCGAGAGAGCATCAGCGGATACTGATGGTGGGCCACATTCTCCAATATCACCCTGCGTTGCTCAAGCTGAAGGCCATGGTTCAGAGCGGGGAACTGGGAAAGATCAACTACGTCTATTCGAACCGGCTCAACTTTGGGCGCATTCGAACCGAGGAAAACATCCTCTGGAGTTTTGCCCCACACGACATTTCCGTGATGCTCATGCTGCTGAATGAAATGCCGGTGCGGGTGGCGTCGCAGGGGGGTAACTACCTGCACCGCTCGATTGCCGATGTCACCGTGAGCAACTTTCAATTTGCCAGCGGCGCAAATGCACACATCTTCGTAAGCTGGCTGCATCCCTTCAAGGAGCAGAAACTGGTGGTGGTGGGCGAGAGCCAGATGGCTGTCTTTGACGATATGGTCTCGTCGAACAAGCTGATGCTTTATCCTCACCGAATCCAGTGGGTGAATCGAATGCCCGTTCCGGAAAAAGCCGAGGGTGTTCCCGTGGAGTTCGAGAAGAAGGAACCCCTGCAGGAAGAATGCCGTCACTTTCTGGAGTGTATGGAGACACGGAGTGCGCCGCGTACCGATGGTGAGGAAGGCTTGCGAGTCCTGCGGCTGCTGAACGCCTGCCAGGGATCATTGGAGCAGCAGGGGAGCCAGATCGATCCTGGCGCGCTGGTTGTTCCACCTCAGCCTGGATATTCGACCCATCCCACCAGTTGCGTCGACGAACCCTGCGAAATTGGGCAGGGAACGAAGATCTGGCACTACTCCCACATCATGAGAGACTGCAAGATTGGCCGCAACTGCAACATCGGCCAGAATGTCGTGGTTTCGCCAGGCTGCGTTCCCGGGGAAAACGTCAAGGTGCAGAACAACGTTTCGATTTACACCGGCGTGGTTTGTGAAGACGACGTATTTCTGGGGCCGTCGATGGTGTTCACCAACGTCATCAACCCTCGCAGCCACATTGCGCGGCGCAACGAATACCGCCAAACCCTCGTGAAAAAAGGCGCCTCGATCGGGGCCAATGCCACCATCGTGTGCGGTCACACGATTGGCCGCTACGCCTTTGTGGGCGCCGGCGCCGTCGTGACCAAGGACGTTCAAGATTATGCGCTGGTGCTTGGCAATCCTGCGAGGCGCGCCGGCTGGATGTGTCAATGCGGCAACCGGTTGTCGTTTGCGGAAGGGGTCTCACAGGCAGCTTGCAGTGCCTGCCACAGCCGCTATCAGAAAGTAGACGGGGAACTGCGGCCCGTCGAACTGGCGGTGTGATGACGGCCCATGACTAAGACCATCCTCTCCGTGGTGGGTGCGCGGCCGAATTTCCTGAAAGTGGCACCCCTTCACCAGGAGCTCTTGAAGCATCGTGACCGATTTCAAAGCCTGATTGTCCACACGGGCCAGCACTACGATAGCGCGATGTCCGATGTTTTCTTCCGCGATCTGGAGTTGCCCAAGGCCGACTTCCATCTTGAGGCAGGATCCGCCAGCCACTCCGAGCAGACGGCGCGCGTCATGATGCGGTTTGAAGGAGTGGTTCAAAGTGTGCGCCCGGATTGGGTGGTGGTGTTTGGCGACGTTAACTCCACGTTGGCTTGCGCCCTGGTGTGTGCCAAGGAGCATATTCCTCTGGCGCATGTGGAAGCGGGATTGAGGAGTTTTGATCGCCGGATGCCCGAGGAAATCAACCGGCTGTTGACTGACCATGTGTCCGATCTGCTGTTTGTTAGCGAGCGGTTTGGCGTCGAGAACCTGCTGAGAGAGGGCATTGCCGCTGAACGGATTCACTTGTGTGGCAACATAATGATCGATGCCTTGATGCAGTTTGAGGAGAAAGCAGATCGCTCTCCGATCTTGAATACCCTGCAGCTTCAGCCCGGCAACTACTTTGTCATGACCCTGCATCGGGCGGGCAACGTCGATTCCAGGGAGACCCTTGCCCATGTGGTCCCCTTGATAGGCAGAATTGGAACTCGGGCACCGCTGGTGTTTCCGGTTCATCCCAGAACCTTGCGAAAGCTGGAAGACTTTGGACTTCTGAAAGAATTGAGAGCAGTGCCTGGAGTTCATTTGACCGAGCCGCTCGGCTACTTGGATTTTCTCTGTCTCACCAAACACGCGCGTGGAGTCCTTTCCGATTCCGGCGGCATTCAAGCCGAAACCACACACTTGAACGTCCCGTGTTTGACGTTGCGCCATGAGACGGAACAGCCGGTGACGGTTGAACTCGGAACGAACACCCTGATTGGATTCGACTTTGAAGAGGTGCTGCAGTGGGTGGACGCCGTTTGTGAAGGCCGGAGGAAGAAGGCGCAAGCGATACACTACTGGGACGGAAGAACTGCGGAACGGATTACTGAGGTGTTGATCAAGCAGTAATCCCGGATGGCCCGTGGATGGCAAACAGCAAAGGATCGACAGCCAACGAGGAATCCTTTTGGTGCGGTGCTCGTGACTGCGACGAAACATACCTTGAACTTGGGAAGGACTGAGAAGACATGCAGATCAAAATGGTGGATCTCCACCTCCAATATCTAGGTATCAAAACCGAAATCGACCAGGCCATCCAGTCTGTGTTAACAGCCACTGACTTCATCATGGGCTCCGCAGTGCGCGAATTCGAGACCGACCTTGCCGCGTACCTCGGTGTGAGACACGCAATTGGATGCGCTTCCGGAACCGACGCGTTGCAGGTGGCAATGATGACGCTGGGCATCGGGCCCGGCGATGAGGTCATCACTTCCCCGTTCACCTTTGTGGCCACTGCAGAAACTATCGCGCTACTCGGCGCCACACCGGTCTACGTTGACATCGATGCAAGAACCTATAACCTCGACGTTCAACAAATTGCGACGCGCATCACCGGCAGGACCAAGGCAATCATTCCGGTGCATCTTTACGGCCAGCCTGCAGACCTTGAACCGCTGCTGGCGTTAGCCGGAGAGCGGGGTCTGAAAGTCATCGAGGATGCGGCCCAGGCCATCGGCGCCCGCTATCGCGGGCGTAGCGCCGGAACGTTCGGTGACATCGGCTGCTTCAGTTTCTTCCCTAGCAAGAACCTTGGGGCCTATGGCGACGGTGGCGCCATGACAACCAACAATGCCGCGCTGGCGGAGCGTTGCCGCATGGTAACGGTGCATGGCTCAAAAAAAAGGTATCAGCACGAAATCCTGGGTGTGAACAGCCGACTCGACACGATGCAGGCTGCGGTGCTCAAGGTCAAGCTGCGGCATTTGGAAGCCTGGACGGAGGCGCGCATCCGCATTGCGCATCGATACAACGAAGCCCTCAAGGGATTGGAGTTGGTAACTCCGTTCTGCGCCGCCAACGTCCGGCATGTCTACAATCAGTACTCGATTCGCACGTCGCGCCGCGATGCGCTCGCCGAGTTTCTCAAGAGCAAAGGGATTGGCCACGCCATTCACTATCCTCTTCCTCTAAATCTGCAGCCTGCCTTCCGCCACTACGTGCCGGAGGGCACCAACTTCCCGGTTGCCGAGGCCGTTTCGCGGGAGATCATTTCCTTGCCGATGTATCCGGAAATGCCGAAGGCGGAGTACGAAGCGGTTATCGCTTGTCTGCGGGAATTCTTTCAAATGCGGGGCTAGTTAGGTGCAACGCGGCCCATAGGCAGACAGCGATCACCGAACTTCAGGCCACAAAGCTTCGGGCGAGTCTAGTGCACTGGTGAGCGGGTGCTGGTGGGCTTGCTGTTTCGCGGGTCATAGATCGGCGCGGACGTCTCTCCGAACGAACAAGCTTTTGACGAGCGTGCGAGAGAATCAACGACAGTGGCGTCAGTCGATTCCTTCTCGAGCAAATCGCAGGTTGCGGATGCGCCCCGAGCTCAAGACGAATCCTGTAATTTGTCTCTGCGGGTTGCGCGAGAAGGTGAGGTTTTTCCCTTCCACCCGAAACAGATCGTTCAGGACTGGAACGACTTCGGCATCGGGGCTGTTCTTCAGACGCAAGAACAGCTTCCCTTCGTGAAGAAAGATCTGGTAGAGGGCCTGCAATTCCGCGCTGTAGTAGTTTCCTGCAAACTCGCCAAGCTGATCGATAGTCAGGGAAACAAGTTCGACAGTTTCCAAAGCAATAGGGGACTGTCCTTCAACGCCGAGCTGGAGCACCAGAGGCCGGTCTGGGCTCGGCCTCTGAAATTCCAGCTCCAAGTCGATCGGAGCACCCAGCGATCGATAGCGACCTTTGCCGATTGGTTTGAGTTGGAAGCTCTGGCCATCTACCGTCGCGACAGTTATTCCCGCTTGGTTGGAGAAACGCCACAGACTTCCCGTGGTTGGTTCTCGAAAGACGGTGCTGCCACCCTTCAGTTCTGATTCCGTCACGGGAATGCGTTCCGCGGGTTCGATCGCTGAGATGGCCGCGGGAGAGGCTGTTTGGCCAGGGATGTGCCCTAGCACGATGTTGGCAACTTCTTTGGCCAACTTCGTGGCATCGGCTGCGTTGTGATTGCACAAGCAGATGACAGAGAGACGCCGTTCGGGAATCCGCAGCAACTCGCTCTTGAAGCCAATGAAAGAGCCGCCGTGGCTGACTGTCTTGAGTCCGCCCTGCTGGCCAATCATCAGACCAAAACCATAGCTCAGGGCACTGCCGTTGTTCAGTTGGCCTTTAGTCAATAGACTGCCGACGAAGTCTTTGCCCCCGAGAGTTCCGTTCTCCAGGGCCTGATCCCAGCGGTAGAGATCCTCAACCGTGGTCATCAAGCCGCCGTCGCCCACCCGGTCAAACTGCGTCAGATAGTTTCGGAACTCGCCTTCCTTGCTCGAGAAATACCCTTGGGCACGTTTCTTCACCAGCCGTGTGCGGCTATCGTGAAAGCGTGAGTGCGTCATTCCGAGAGGTTGGAAGATCTGCTCTTCGGCAAACTGCGCCAATGATTTTCCGCTGACTCGTTTCACAATCACCGCCAGCAGGAAATAGCCGGAGTTGCTGTAGAGAAACTGGTCGCCCAGTTTGAAGTTGAGCGACTTCTGCCGGCTCAACAGCTCCAGGATCTCTTCCTCACTATGGACGTCGTCCAGTCGCTGGCCCGCCAGCCCCAACAATTCAAGATAGTCGGGAATACCGCTGGTGTGGTGAATGAGATGACGAACCGTGACCGGGCTTTCGTAAACCGGCAATTCGGGAAGATACTTTCGAATGTCGTCGTCCATCGATAATTCGTGTCGCTTCGCCAGCAAAGCGATGCTGGCCGCAGTGAATTGCTTTGAGGTGGATGCAATGTAGAAAACCGTGGACGGGCGGATGGGAACGTCGTGTTCCAGATTGGCTTGGCCGTAGCCCTTCTGGTAGACCAGCTTGCCATTCTGCACTATGCCCAGCGCGCAGCCGGGCGAGTCGGCTTTGTCCCACGTGGCGAAAACCCGATCCACTTGGGCTTTTACCTTGGACCCGCGTTCGGAGACCTCACTGAACAGCAGATCGGTCTGCAAGAGCAGAACTAAGGTGACAAACAGAACCACACAACGGATGGTGTTCGGCATGGAAACTCAGCGATGCACTCAAGTGGAACTCAAAGTATAAGGCATCTGCTGGAGAGTTTCTATGCTGCTGAGCTACTATGGCCTGCGAGTTGACGGGCGCCAAAGGAAGGAATAGATGGAACCTGAAGGCGGATCAATTTCTTGGCAATCCCAGGTGATTCCCCTTGCAGATGGACGTTTTGAACTAGTGTTTAATTGCGTAAGTTAACGATAGTATTTCTTAGTTGTGAACCTTTGACTTCCCGCTTGCGCCAAACAAAGGGCTTGGCCGTGGGACCATAGGCGGCCACGAAATCCTCGATCGCTTGCCGCAGTTGCTCCTGATTGCGGAACGAAGCACCCCGCAGTGCCTTGCGGGAAAGAATGCCAAACCAGATTTCGACCTGGTTGAGCCAGCTGGCCGACGTGGGCGTGAAGTGGAACGTAACGTTCGGGTGGAGAGCCAGCCAAGCCTGGTTTTTCTTGTGAATGCAATAGTTGTCCAGAATCACATGGATTTCTTTTCCCTCCGGAACCTCGGCGACCACTTGATCCATAAACTCCAAAAACTCCACCCGCCGCTTCTTCTGGGTGATTTGAGTTCGAATCGCTCCGGTCGAGACCTCCAAGGCGGCAAACAGATTCAGGGTCCCATGACGCTTATAGGTGCTTTTGAAACCGCGCACCACCTTCCCATTACCTGTTTCCACGTAGCCAGTCGTTCGCTCCAGCGCCTGAATGCCCGGCTTTTCATCCACCGACAGCACCAAGGCGTTAGCGGGAGGGTTCAGATAAAGACCGACCACCTCGGCGGCTTTGGCGGCGAATTCTGGATCGGTGCTGACACACCAACTGCGTTGCCGGGCCAGGCTGATGCCCTCTTTGCGCAACACGCGCCAGACCGCATGGACCGAGGCTTTCAGATGCTTGGCCACGGCTGGGCCATCCCAGACGGCTTGGCCGCGAGGGGGCGGCAATTCCAACGTGGCCAGCACCTGATTGCGAAACTCCTCGCTATACTGTCGAGGCTTGCCCGAGCGGGGACGATCCAGCAGTCCGGCCATTCCCGCTTGGTCAAAGCGCTGCCGCCAGGCAATGACTGTGTTAGGGCCAATCTTCAGGTCCCGAGCGATGGCGGCCACGGCCTTGCCTTGCAAGCACTGCAGAATGATCCGGGCGCGTTCGACCAGTCGCGCTTCCAGGGTTCGGCTCCCCGCCCAGTTTCCCAAGGTCTTTCGATCGTCTTCAGAACAGCGCGGAATCGGAGCTGTCTTGGGCATCTCGCTACCTCCTTGCCCAAGACATTATCATGTATCAACTACTTATGCAATTAAACACTAGTTTTGGTTAGAAATTGCTGGCCCTAGTTTGAAACCAGCAGCGCCTTGCTGCGTGTTTCCGTCGCCGTGGCTTCGCTGTTGCGTTTCAGTTTCCGGAGAACTAGGCGTCGCGGGCCGAATGAAGAATTCCTTCGAATATCGCGATCTCTCACAAGGAGGCATAGCGGTGCTTTGGCAGCGCCTTTCCAGCGGCCAAAGTAGCCCACACTCCTATTGGCTTACTCGTTTCATCATCCTGAGGCTGCTGGGGCTGGTCTACTTCGTGGCCTTTCTGTCCCTGGCTCAGCAGGTCCTGCCCTTGATCGGAAGCCAAGGTCTACTTCCGGTGAGTCTCTTCTTTCGGCAGGCGGAAAGATTCCTCGGTTCCCCACAGAGTGCCGTCCTTCAATTTCCGAGCGTTTTCTGGATTTGCTCGTCTGACTCTTTCCTGTTGGCGATCAGCTGGCTGGGTGTGGTGCTTTCGGCTGCCTTGTTGTTAGGCTTCGCCAACGGACTGTTGTTGATTGCTCTTTGGGCAATCTATCTCTCGTTCGTCCACGTTGGCCAGGATTGGTATTCCTACGGGTGGGAGATTCAACTACTGGAGACTGGATTTCTCGCTGTCTTTCTCTGCCCCCTGCGGGATGGCCATCCGTTTACAAAACGGCCTCCGCCGAGCGCGGTTATCTGGCTATTCCGTTGGCTGATTTTCAGAGTCATGCTCGGGGCTGGCTTGATCAAACTCCGCGGTGATTCCTGCTGGCGTGATCTCACCTGTCTCTACTATCACTACGAGACCCAGCCCATTCCCAACCCTCTTAGCCCGTTGCTGCATTTCATGCCCTGGTGGTTTCATCAGTTAGGGACGGTCTGGAATCACTGCGTGGAGTTGGTGGCCCCATGGTTTGCCTTCGGGCCTCGCCGGCTGCGACATGCTGCGGGGATTGTGCTGGTCGCCTTTCAAGTGATTCTGATTCTCAGTGGAAACCTCTCGTTCTTGAACTGGGTGACCATCATCCCGGCTTTAGCCTGTTTCGACGATTCCTGGCTCTTGCGGGTCTTACCGGAGAGGTTGACCCACAGAGCCCTTCAAGCCAAGGCGGAGGCGAAGATTTCCCGTGCCCAGCGAGTCGCTGTTCCGGGCTTGGTGTTGCTCGTCGCCGCCTTGAGCTATTTTCCGATCGCAAATCTGCTATCGAACCGGCAAGCCATGAATACTTCGTTTGACCCTCTGCACCTGGTAAACACCTATGGTGCGTTTGGCAGTGTCGGCCAGGAAAGGAACGAAATCATTTTCGAAGGCACCGACGATGAAGTGATCACTCCCGCAAGCGTTTGGAAGGCATATGAATTCAAGTGCAAGCCGGGCGATCCTTCGCGGCGGCCTTGCCTGATCAGCCCGTACCACTATCGCTTGGACTGGCAAATCTGGTTTGCTGCGATGTCCAGCCCGGATCAATACCCCTGGACTCTTCACCTGGTTTGGAAACTGCTGCACAACGACCTGGGCGCTTTGAGCCTGTTGGCCCACAACCCCTTCCCTGACTTCCCGCCCCGACACATTCGCGTGGAGCTCTACCGATATCAGTTCACACCGTGGGGTGAGGGCAGCACGGACTGGTGGACGAGGACTCGCCTGGGTTCCTGGTTGCCGGCGCTATCGATGCGAGATCCCTCGTTGCTGCGATTCCTGGCAGCTTATGGTTGGGTCTCACATACCGACGCTGGACAGGTGATTGGCCCAACTGATCGATGAGCTTGTTCTTCAATGAACCGGTAGTGTCGTCCCATCCAATAGGTTCGAGAAACAAATTGCCAAAATATCTGAAGAATCAAAGGACTATCTGGGACTGGATTCCGGCTTCCGCCGGAATGACAACCGATTTGAGGGGTCGTGACGCGATGAGCAGGCTGAACGATCGGTTGGGATGGGGTCTGGCGACCTACTGCGTCGCTACTTAAACGATTCGCACAGAAATGCCAGCGACTCGCTGATGTGCAGGCTGACCAGTTCCCAGCCGTGCGGCTCGTTGGGATGTTCTTTGAAGGTGTGTGGAATTTGTCGTTCCGTCAGCACGACGTCAAGCGCTTTGAGCCCTTGACCCAGGCCGATGCTTTGGTTGTATCGGTCGGCGGTTCCGTAGTCGAAATAAATACGCACTCCGCCAAGGCTGGCCGTCTTGGCCAGATCTAGCGGGTTATTGGCGCGCCAGCGCTCTACGTCCACCGGATTACCAAACATCGGGGTGATCATGCGCGTGAACCATTCAAAGCGGCCGCTATTCTTGGTCTGGTCTGACATCTGAGCGGGATCGGCGAGGAAAACGATGGGGGAATGCGCTGCCACTGCCGAGAAGAGATCCTTGTGCTTAAACGCAATCTTCAAAGCACCAAAGCCGCCCATCGAAGTTCCACCGATGGTTCTCCAGCGTCCGCCCTGCTTTCCTCGATAGGTTTTTTCAACATGCTGAACCAGGTCGTTCGTGATGAAGTCCTCGTACCTCTTGCTACCATCGGCGTAGTTTGTGTAGAAGCTGTTGTCTCCCTTGGGATGCACGATGAGGATTTCAGGGATCTTCTTCTCAGCGATCAGCTTGTCCACTTGCTCATGAATATGCCCGTAGCGGTCTACGGTCCAGCTCGTGTGGTCGTTGTTTAGTCCATGCAGGAAGTAGACGACCGGATAATTACGACCGCTCTTGGCGTAGGTCGGCGGCAGGTAGATGGAAAACTCCCGCTCCTCGCTGAGTGCCGCGCTGGCAAATGAGCTGAACTCAACTTTGGCGCCACTGGCTAACTCAATGGGACCGCGGTCCGCACGCCGGCGTTCGGGGCCGCGATCCTGCGGAGCGGCTTGCGCTGCCAGCCGGCGGGGTTGGACGAACGTCAGAGCGAGCAGGCTGAAAATAAACAAGACAAGAGTGATCGGTTTGCGCATATGCCTCCCAGCGATGAACCAGTGGAACCGCAAGATTTCTAACACTTCGATTCGGCAAATTCCAGAAGAAAACCTGGTTCCCGGACAACCTGCAGTTCTTCGTGCGAACGACATGTCCTTTGGAGCCGGTGCCTCATCATGGGATAATGGTTACGCGGTTGTCATCCTACTTCTGCCTGAAAACACTTGCGGAGATTCTCATCATGCCAGACCGAAAGACTTCCTGGATCGTGGCCGTCTTGCTACTCACCCTGGGTCTGTTCTTCGTCCTCGTGCTCTACGGCGCCTATCGGTTGATGAGGCCGGGCAAAGTTGAGATTACGCAGAAGAGCGTCTTGGAAGTCGATTTGGGAGGCCCGATCGCCGAGTTGCCATCCTCATCGTCTCTGGCCCGGCTGCTCGATCAGGCCGCTATTTCCATGGTGGATATGGATCGTGCCTTTCGGGCTGCAGCCAAAGATCCACAGATTACTTCTGTATTTCTTTCAGTTCATCCCTTGGCCATGCCGTGGGCCCAGGTTGAAGAGCTGCGCGACCTTCTCAAAGAGTTCAAGAAGTCCCGCAAGAAGGTGGTGACCCATCTCCAATTGGATATGGCTGAAGAAAAGGAGATGTACCTCGCCTCCCTGTCTGATGAGATTTATCTCAATCCAGACGCTGGACTACTCATCAACGGTTTGGCGGCGGAGGTTGAGTTTTACAAGCGGACGATGGACAAATTGAAGGTGGAGCCCCAGTTCCTGCAGTTCAAGGAAGTCAAGAGCCCCGAATCGTACTCACGCGAGAAGATGACGCCAGAGTTTCGTTCTATGCTCGAAGGCGTTCTCAGCGATGTTCAGAATCGATTTGTTCAGACTGTGGCCCAGGAGCGTGGCATTGATTCACAAAGGTTGCGCGAGATTATTAACCTCGGCATGGCGCCGGCACCTTTGGCACTGAAGGAGCGCTTGGTGACCGCTTTGGGGTATGAAGATGAGATCCAGACGAAGCTTCTGCCTGAGAAGAACAAGGAGTATCGCTCGGTGAGTATCGGCAAGTACCTGAAGGCAGTTCGCGATCGCAGCGGGAATCGGGCCAGACAGAAGGTTGCCCTCATCGGAGGGCTCGGCCCCATCATGTCAGGCGAAGGGAATGAGATGTGGGGCAACGTCATGGGCGGAGAGACGATGGCGTCACGGTTGCGCGAAATTCGAAAAGACAAAGAGGTAAAAGGTGTCTTGTTTCGCGTCGACAGTCCGGGCGGGTCGGCTGTCGGCTCCGACAAGGTGTGGAGGGAAGTTCGCCTGCTCGAGACTGAAGGCAAGCCGGTGGTGGTCAGCATGGCCGGTGTGGCCGGATCTGGTGGATATTACATTGCAATGGGCGCTCGGAAGATTGTCGCCCAGCCTTCCACTATTACTGGTTCAATTGGGGTGATCTTCGGCAAGTTCAACGTTCGCGGTCTGTACGAACATTGGCTGGGTATCACTACGGATCAGATCAAGCTCGCGGACAATGCCGATATCTTTTCCCCGCTACATTCTTTGTCAGACCAACAGAAGGAACAGATTCGAAGCTGGATGGAGGAAATCTACAATACATTTGTGAAGAAAGCGGCCGAGGGGCGGGGAATGAAGTTCGAGGAACTCGAAGCCAAGGCGCACGGACGAATTTATACCGGCTCCCAGGCCAAGAGCCTCAAGCTGATTGACGAAGTAGGCGGGTTGAATACGGCTCTCGCCCTGCTCAAGAAGGAACTCAATGTTCCAGATGCCGAGGAAGTCGAACTCGTGCTGTATCCAAAGCCGAAGAGCGTGTGGCAATCGCTCGCTGAAGGTGACTTCTTTGGAGGTTCATTGCCGAAGCTTTCGCCAGAGTCGCTCAAACAATACATCCGCTCTCTGGAAACCCCATCACCGTGGTTGCTGGCTCCTGACGTCGAGATTCGATAAACCGAATTTCCTATCTCTTCCTTCACCCCGGATTGCACCCACCTTGGGTCGTCACATTCCGGCCGTGCTCGTTCTCCCCTTTTCCCCAACGCCTGAGAAATTTGGCCGCAGCAGGTTGACTCAAGCAATTTATGCCTTATAATCTAAATCTAAAATTTTAGATTATCTAACTTTTATACGACCAACTTAATTTATATGAATACCAGCGTTGATGAGCGATCTTGGGCATCCAGAATCATTGCTGAGGCTTCGCCCGATCAAGAGAATTTAGGAGACGACCCGGGTTGGGGCAGCATTGGAGAGACTGTCTTTTCAGTTTCTGAGGAGTCGGAGCCGATATATCCCGAATCTGATGCCGACAATGGGGGAGAGCAAGGACTAGCCGTTGGATCTGCGCCAGTCGAAACACTGACGCAGGGCGCAGAATCCACTTCGCCGAACTCGGTTTCACGCTATTTACACGAGATGGGTTCCGTTCCTCTTCTAACACGAGAGAGGGAACTCTTCCTTTTTAGAAATCTGTCGCTTACCCGGGCTCAGCAGACTAGGCTGCTGGGCCGGCTGAAATTTGGCACAACCATGCTATTGCACTGGGTCGATTCCGCGGAGACAGACGGCTCAGATCATTTAGATTCAATGGAGGAAACTGACTCGAGTCACCAGGTGTTTGCTCGAAGGGAACAGCTCTCTGCGTTTCGCGACCGGGCTGAGGTGATTCTGGCCGAGATGGCGGTTCTTGAAAAGCAGCTTCAGCGGCAACGCCCGCGCGCGGAGGGCGTCCGATCGAGGAGTGTGACCCAGCGCAACTATCGCCGTTGTCTTGTACGCCTTGGCAGGCTCTGGCTGGAGTTTGTGTCTGCGGAGAGTCTCCGCAAGTCTGTCTATGAAGAGCTGAGGCGTTTCAGCAGGGAGATGACGCATCTGCAAGCGACAATCCGAAGTCAGCAGAAGCTGCTGACCACACAACGGAGGGGACCGCCGCGCCAGTTGCGGAGTGAGACTCGACGTCTCCAAGATGCGCTGAAGCAGAAAGAATTGCAGGTCCAATGCGATCCTGACTCTCTGCGGCGGAATCTTGAAGTCTACGAACGGCTGGAGCGACGCCTGCAGCAGTTACGCCAGGACATCATCCAAGCCAACCTGCGTCTTGTTGTCTCCATCGCCAAGAGGTACTTTCATCAGAGTTTGAACTTTCTTGACCTCGTGCAAGAGGGAAATCTCGGCTTGATGAAAGCAGCGGACAAGTTCGACTACCGCCGAGGCATCAAGTTCTCGACTTATGCCACCTGGTGGATTCGTCAATCGATCATGCGTTCCATCTTCACCCAGGGAAGAACCGTGCGTGTGCCTGAGCACCTGTCTCTGACGGCGCAAAAACTACTGCGAGTGAAGAGGAACCTGAGTACCATGTTGAAGCGCGAGCCTTCAACCGAAGAGGTCGCGAAGGCAGTCAATCTACCAGCGGCGAGGGTGACGGCGGCTTTCCGCTCCACTCAGGAAGCGGTTTCCTTGGATTCGACCGCGGGGCCCCAGGAGTTGCAGCGGTTGAACCTATTGGCAGATCATCGGAGGCTTAACCCGGCAGAACTGACGATCTTGAGGGATCTTCAGAAGAAGTGCAGGCTACTGATGAAAGGGCTGAGCCAGAGAGAGCGCGAGGTGTTGCAACTTCGCTACGGCTTCGGCGACAGCGGCGAACTGACGCTTGAAGAGGTTGGCGGGCGATTCATGCTGACTCGGGAGCGGATCCGTCAGATCGAAAAGGAAGCTCTGGGAAAACTGCGAACTTCGGCACTGCGACCTCCTCGTTCATAGGAGCGAGGGAGAATGAATTTGATTTGGGGTGAAACCGCATGACCTTTCCAAAGGAAATCGACAATCCAGAGACCCCGCTGTTTCCCATTGGTGTTGTTGCTGAATTGCTTCAGGTTGCGGATCAGACGCTACGGGTCTATGAGAAGAGCGGACTCATTAAACCGTCCCGGCGGAACAAGGACCGCTATTATTCGGCCAACGACATAGTCTGGCTGAAATGCATTCGGCGATTCCTCAAGGAAGATGGTCTGAATCTCAAGGGCATTGAGAAGCTCATGCAGTTCGTGCCTTGTTACGAGATCAGCCCTTGTCAGGACTGCGCAAATTGCACGGCTCACCTGAAACGCTGTGTACCGCAGACGCAAGTCTTAATTCAAACTCCAAACAGTGACGACAAGAGCAATCGTTAGCTTTCAATCGTAATATCGAACTGGCCCAGTTCCACTCGCTTTCCTGTGGGATTGCCCTGCACTGTCATCCGGTAATTTCCCTTTCCCACAGTTGAACTATTCAACTGAAAACTCACCAGGTTTTCCCCAAACAATTTTTGCTGCGGGATGGCAAGGCTCTGATTCCAAACGAGCTGAGTGTCCTGGTAGATGCTAACCTCCATGTCCGTTAACTCCAGCTTCGGAAGAGAGAAAACCAGAATAGCCTGGTCGGATTGCGTGAAATCGATGTTGATCAGATCGGGTGCTTTGGACTTCCTGCCGTCGAGATAGAGCAAAGGCGACAAATAAAGACCCGAGCTCGTGTCCACTCCCACGGGTCGTTGCCGCTGTGTCAGTTGGAGATCCCGGCCAGCCAATTCTCGCTCCAAGCCGATTACTCGAAACTTGGCGGCATCGATCTGCCGTTGCAGTTCCTGGCTCGTCTGCTCAAGCTGATGAATCGTTGATCCCGACGTCAGTCCTTTGTAGGCAGGAAAAAAGAGAAAGGCTGCGAAAACAAGCGCGCCCAGTGTGACTGGAACCGGAATGACGACGGTGGCCATCCAGGCTTTCAGCTGTTCAAGTGGTGTGGCAACAGGCTCACCCTTCATCTTGGAATGCGGGGGCCCATCGTCAAACGGCAACGGCGGTGTTTCTTCAGCCTTGCGCTCTTCGTCAACGGGTTCATTAGGGTCGTGCATCGACATCCTCCTTGCGAATCTGGGTCCTTCATTGGCGGCTAAGTGGAATGGACCAAACTTGCCATATTCGATCTAAACCAGTGATTAGGAAGCTTATCGGCAACTTCATCACCGTCTTGAAGAAGATCGCGGTGAGCAACGAAGTAGGCTTAAGGGGCAAACCTTTCCCCTTCAGAAGCCCTGAAATCATCCGCCAAACGTATGAGGACGTTCATAAACCTAGTGTTAGCCGAACGGCATGACAGTTGCTTCATGAGGTCTGTGTAGTTGTTTCAAACCGGTTTGTACCTCAAACTCTGATGAACTCGGCAAAACGTTTCACCAAAAACTACTTTGAGCAGGATTTCCCAAAGCTGCAGAAGCTCATGGACGGAAAGGGACAGCCGCTTTCGGTGATCCTGACTTTGGATGAAGGGCACCGCATCGAACTACGAGAGTTTCAGCTCACTCGTATGGGGTTGCTCGTCAAGATTTCTTCGGGCGAATACTCGATTCCTTTTGACACCATTCGGGGCATTCAGTTCATTCCCCAGAGCAAAAGGGCTCTTATTCTTTCTGAATCCCGCGTCGCATCCTCTACAACGCCAGAACGTGCTGCTGCGTCCTGAGACCGTCTTACCTTACCAGCCCACCGGCTTTCCCTTGTTCTGCTCATCCAGCCACTTCTGCAGCGGCGCGAAATAGTCAAGAACTGCAGTGGCATCCATTTGGCGCTGACCGGTGATTGCTTCCAAGGCGTCAGGCCAGGGCTTGCTCAACCCCAGCGAAAGCATGTCGCTTAAGCGACGCCCCGCCTCTTTGCTCTCGTAGATGGAGCAGCGATTCAACGGTTCCTTGCATCCAGCAGATTGTGCGAGCGCCCGATGAAATTGGAACTGGAGTATATGGGCGAGGAAATATCGCGTGTAAGGCACGTTCGCAGGAACGTGGTACTTGGCTCCCGGGTCGAAGTCGTCCTTCGAGCGCGCCACCGGTGAAGCCACACCCTGATACTTTCGCTTAAGTTCCCACCAAGTTTCGCTGTACTTTTCCGGCGGAATCTCACCAGAAAAAACCTTCCAGCGCCACTGGTCGATCAGCAAACCGAAGGGTAGGAAGGCAATCTTCTCCAACGCGGTCTTCAACAGGAGTCCAATGTCTTTCGAGGCATCTGGCGATTTCGTCAGCAAGCCCAGCTTCACCAGATACTCGGGTGTGATTGACAGTGCGATTGTATCGCCAACCGCCTCGTGGAAGCCATCGTTGGCGCTGTCGCGAAACAGCATGGGTTGCTGGTTGTAGGCGCGCTGGTAGAAGTTGTGTCCCAGTTCGTGATGAATGCTGTTGAAATCTTCCGCAGTGATGTCAATACACATCTTGATCCGGAGATCATCGACATTATCGATGTCCCACGCGCTGGCGTGACACACCACTTCCCGGTCTCTGGGCTTCGAGAATTGAGAGCGTTCCCAAAATGTCTTGGGAAGGGGATTGAATCCCAGCGAGCTGAAGAACTGTTCTCCATACTTGACCATCTGCCGGTCATCGGTGTTTCTCTTCTTAAGGATCTCCGTCAGATCGAATCCAGGATCGGCTTCCTTCGGTGCCACCAGCGGATAAATATTCTCCCAGGATTGGGCCCACATGTTGCCGAGCAAATGAGCAGGTATGGGCCCGGACGCCGGAACGATGTCTCCATACTTCTCTCTGAGTCGATTCCTGACGTACGCGTGCAACGACGTGTAAAAGGGCCGAACCTGATCCCACAGCCTGTCCAGTTCCTTGGCAAACGCGTCGGGAGGCATGTCGTATTTCGATCGCCACATCGCGCCGGTGTCGGCAAATCCTAGTTCACGCGCGCCCTTGTTAGCCAATGCCACATAACGAGTGAAGTCCTTGCGCATGGGCGGCGCAATGCGATGCCAGCCTGCCCATCCGTCCAGCAATTGCTTGGGATCCCGGTTGTTGGCCAGCAAACGCGTCAGATCTTCCAGTGTCAGACACTTTTCCTGTCCGTCCGGGCAGTATTTCCCTTTTCCATAGGTTGCTTCCAACGACGCCACCAGGCGAGTAAGCTCTTCGCTCTCTTTGGGATTTGACGGTGCGGCCAGGGTCAGCGAAAGCTTCAACAACTTCATTTTCCGTGCCAGATCTGATGGCAGTTTGAGCCCGTCAAATCGCGTCGCACGCTTTGCGAAATTGACACCGGCCGCGATGGCGCGTTCGTTGGCTTGCGCGGCGAGTATTTCCGTGTCTTCGGTGATGTGTGTGGATTGAACCCAGCTCGCACGGGACGCATCGACTGAGAGCGTCATCAAACGAGCTTCGGCTTCCTCGATGAACGCTTTCGCTTCGGCGAGTGTTGGCGGCTTCACTTTTCCAGTGTTTTGAGCAAGGCCAAATCCATTCAGGATGAGGCAGAAAGTAAGCGAAGACAGACACCGAAAGCTGAAACGAACCATTGCTGCTTCCTCCCTGTTGATTCGACTATGCCCGAAACACTACAGGCCGCGATGAAGCTATTCTAAAGGAGTATGGCTTGGCGCGGGTAGCGCGACTTATTTTGCCTTAGGGCTGCACTTCACCAGATAGCCGGTTCCCAGATCCCCATTCAGAAACAATCGCTGGCACTGTAGCCATGGAAACCAGAGGGGTTGACGGAATAGCCACCCTGAGAATCCCGGAAACAAACGGCTGCCGCTGGATGCGGTCTTCCGAAAATCTGCCATCCTGGCGTCACCGCTGTTCTCGGTGTGAGTTTCGGCCGTTGTTGATCGAGACAGTCCTACAGAAAGGGGATAGGTTAGGTTCAAAAGAGGAAAGCCATAACACCAAAAGAAATCGGTTTGGAATCCACAAACCTCCAACTTTTCCAGTATTTCCTTCTTTTCATAGCGTCTTGCGTGTCCTGCCCGTGTGTCGTTCTTTGTCCATTGCCGCATGTGGGCTGGAACCGAAAAAATCAGCGTGCCCTTTGGTTGGAGCAGTTCCAGCCACTTTCGCAGGCAATCCAAATCTCGCTCGTAATGCTCCAACACCTCAAACGCAACGATGAGGTTGAAACGATCGCCCAGTTCAAAAAAGTTCTGAGCTCTGAATTCAATCTCTGCAGGCTTGAAGCTTCCTGAATTCACATGCTCCGCAATCAGTTCCCGGTTCAGGTCGAGACAAACCCCTCGGAAGCCACGGTAAAGAAGATCTTGAAAGAATAGACCACGCCCCACGCCGATTTCGAGGAAGCGGCCGGGTGACACGCCGGTAAGAAGCCTGTTTGCCAGAAAACGTCGGTAAAGGTAAGCGAGTGTGGGATTCGCGGAGTTGGGCAATGTCCGAATAGATGGAACTCACGGTCGAGGCATGAGCACGAGATCCATCAAACTATAGGGGCAGGCCGAAACCGTGGTCAACAGAATAGATGGTTGCTAACGGGATTGAATTGCCAATGCTAGGATATCTTTGGCGTGCAGAAATTGATTACTGGGAGCTGGCCAAGGTATCACCTCAGGCTCGCACCGTTTCGTGAAATTGCTGTCCGGGATAAGGTTCGTTCGGTACCACAAAGATCAGGACCAGATAAGCCAGAATGGCCAACCCGCCCGAGATGAAAGCGGCCAGGACCCAGCCCACCCGCATCAGGGTTGAGTCGAAACCGAAGTAGCTTCCCATCCCTCCGCAGATACCGGCCAATTTTCGATCGAGACGAGATCGGAACAGCTTCCTTTCAGACCACGCTGAAGCTTCCAGGCTCGACCCGCAGTACCTGCACTTGATTGCTTCATCTTGGATTTCTTCCGCACAATAGGGGCACTTTCGCATAGAAGCTCCTTCCAGGTTAGCTGGCAGCCGATTGGGCTCATAGCGACTGCTGGAGTGTTTCTACGCTGAAAGGCCTATGAAAGTTCATAGTAAGCAGCCTTCAAGACACTGAATGCTCTCACAAACCAATCCTCGCAAAACACACCTCATTTAGGCATCTTCCGAGTCCTGTAGAGGCTACAGGATACCCAACAGCGAGCCGATAGAAAATGTCATGAACATCTCCAGCCTCACAACTCCATCATCCTCCCCAATTTCCGGGAAAGCCATCGCAGCCGAACTAGAAATGGCGGTATTGAAGAAGCTGAAATCAAATGCGGACCAGGTGGGAACCGCCTTGGTTGAACTGATTCAGGAATCTGCTCCTGGACCTGGCTCACCACAACTCGACGTCTACGCCTGAGTTCGGGTCTGAAAACACGCCTAGAGTTTAGAATAGGGAATCTACGCTTCGGCCGTCGCAACCAGACCATCGCTAGTGGTTACACCACATCCTCGTATCAACGTTGAACATTTCGTTCAATCAAGCTTAACGAATTGACGAAGCCATCGTGGAGGCATCGATCCTTCATCGACTCAAATCGTTGAAAAAACAGTGAATGTCAACGGCTGTGTGTTGAGTGACCTTGGATTCCGGATTGCACCACTCCGAATTGGACCGCGCGAGCTTGCTCCTGGCAGATCTGCCCATGGTTTTGAATTGGAAGGCAATCGAGATATGATAGCCGCGCTCACCGAGCGATTCAAAACTTTTGAAATGAGGACTGTGGAATGGCAAAGGTTTATCACGAGGAAGACGCCGATCTGGTTCATCTGAAGGGAAAGAAGATTGCCATCATCGGTTACGGCAGCCAGGGGCATGCCCATGCACTGAACCTGCAGGATAGCGGACTCGACGTTGTCGTCGGTCTGTACAAGGGCAGCAAGTCGTGGGAGAAGGCGACGAAAGCCGGTTTGAAGGTGGCCACCGTGGAGGAGGCTTCCTCACAGGCGCAGGTCATCATGATTCTGGTTCCCGACCAGACACAGCGGTCTCTGTTTGAAACCTCCATTCGTCCGAACCTGACCGAGGGCAAAACGTTGATGTTCAGCCACGGTTTCAATATTCACTTCAACCAGGTGGTGCCGCCAGCCAACGTCGATGTGTCGATGATCGCTCCCAAAGGGCCCGGCCATATGGTGCGCGATGTGTTCGTTGAAGGAACCGGCGTCCCAGCGTTGCTGGCGATTCAACAAGACTACACGGGGCATGCCCGAGATTTGGCGCTGGCTTACGCGAAGGGCATTGGCGCCGCGCGCGCAGGGGTGATTGAAACCACGTTTAAGGAAGAAACCGAGACCGATCTCTTTGGTGAGCAGGCGGTGTTGTGCGGCGGTACCTCCGCCTTGGTCAAGGCTGGTTTTGAAACGCTTGTGAATGCCGGATACCAACCCGAAGTTGCGTACTTTGAGTGTCTACACGAGCTGAAACTGATTGTCGACCTGATGTATCAAGGGGGCCTGGCTTACATGCGTTACTCCATCAGTGATACCGCAGAGTACGGCGACTACACACGGGGTCCGAGAATCGTCAATGACGCGGTGAGAGCCGAAATGAAGAAAATCCTGGAAGAAGTCTGCAACGGCAACTTCGCCAGGGAATTTATCCTCGAAAACCAGGCAGGACGCGCTTCCATGAATGCCTATCGACGCCAGGAAGCGGCGCACTCGATTGAAGCGGTCGGCAAAGGACTGCGGGATATGATGAGCTGGATGCGCAAGAAAGGCGCAACGGGTTAAGAGGACAGCCGCGGAGACGCAGAAGCGCGGAGAGATAGGAGCAAGCTTTGGAATTTCATTTCGAAGATTGAGGATGGAGTATCGCCCGGCGAAGTTCTATCGAGGTGGCATCAACCAAAGCTTTCTCCGCGTCTCGGCGCCTCTGCGGTTTGAAGTTTCCTGAAGATTCACATGAAAAAAATCCAGATCTACGACACAACGCTACGGGACGGTTCTCAAGGCGAGGACATCTCGTTTTCGGTTGACGACAAGCTCCACATTGCGCGCAAGCTTGACGAGCTTGGGATTGATTACCTTGAGGGCGGTTGGCCGGGCTCGAACTTCAAAGACATGGCGTTTTTCAAGCGGGTTTCCGAGCTGTCTCTGAAGCATACCCGCGTCGCCGCTTTTGGAAGCACCGCCCACCCCAAGAACAACAAGGTTGAAGACGACAACAATATTCAGGCCTTGATCGAGGCGGGAACGCCGGTTGTCACGATCTTTGGCAAGACTTGGGATCTGCACGTCAAGGTGGCCCTGGGAATTTCGCTGGAACGGAATATCGAGCTGATCCGTGATTCGGTTGCCTATCTGAAGTCGCTGGGTAAGGAAGTGATCTACGATGCCGAGCATTTCTTCGATGGTTTCCAGGCCGATCGGGACTATGCCTTGTCCAGCCTGAAGGCTGCTGAAGAAGCCGGTGCAGACACCATCGTGCTGTGTGACACCAACGGGGGCACGTTGACTGAAGAAATCCGCGACCGGTCGCTCGCAGCCATTGGAGCCGTCAAAACACCCATCGGAATCCACACTCACAACGATTCGGATATGGGTGTCGCTAACGCCGTGATCGCCATTCGTCATGGTGCAGTGCACGTGCAGGGAACCTTCAACGGGTACGGCGAACGCTGTGGCAATGCGAATCTCTGTTCCATCATTCCCAACATCGAGTTAAAACTTGGCATGGAGGCCATCGGTCCAGAGAAGTTGCGGAACTTGACCGAGGTTTCTCATTACATCAGCGAGATTGCCAACATGCATCATCGACAGGACTTCCCATTTGTTGGCAAGAGCGCGTTTGCTCACAAGGGAGGCATTCACGTCAGCGCGGTAATGAAGGAACCGCGTGCTTATGAACACTTCGCGCCCGAAACTGTCGGGAATGAGCGCCGTGTGTTGATTTCCGAGCTGTCGGGCAAGAGCAACGTCCTCTACAAGGCTGAGCGAATGGGCGTGCAGATCGACAAGGCTTCAGCGGGCACCCAGGCCGTGGTCAACAAGTTGAAAGAGATGGAGCACTATGGCTACCAGTTTGAAGGCGCCGAGGCTTCCTTCGAGATTCTCTTCAGCAAGCTGATGAATGAACACGCCGAGTTTTTCGAGCTCGATGGGTTTCGGGTGATCACCGAGCGAAAGGGGAATGGCGCCTCGACCTCTGAGGCGGTGATCAAGCTGCGCGTGGATGGCACGGAAGAGCACACGGCGTCGGAGGGAGTCGGACCGGTCAGCGCGCTCGATCACGCTTTGCGCAAATCACTCACGACGTTTTTCCCCTGCATTAAAGACATTCGCCTGACGGACTACAAAGTCCGCGTTCTGAATGCCAAGGGAGCGACGGATGCCAAGGTGCGCGTGCTGATTGAAACCAGCGACGGCCACGAAACGTGGGGCACCGTCGGTGTCTCTGAAAATCTGATCGAAGCCAGTTGGCTGGCTTTGGTCGATAGCATTACTTACAAGTTGAAGAAAGAGTACGGATTCAAGAAGAAGGAAAACGAGATCAAAATTGCGGCTGAGTAGCTAGTGCCTATGGCAAACATTCAAGAACCTGTCGAAATAGAAGGGCACCTGATTGATTCCGGCATTCTCAAATATGCCTTCGACAAGATCGTCGAACACGGAGGCCAGTTTGAGGTGCTGGATTTCCACATCGGACGAAACAATCAAGAAACGTCCAAGGTTCGCTTGATGGTCAGAGCGACCACCCAGGAGCAACTGGAAAAGATCCTGGCTGCTCTGGAAGACTTTGGCGCCGTGGTCGATTGGGACGATTGTCAGTTCGTGGCTGTGCTGCGAGACAGCATTCTGCCTGACGACTTCTATTCCACGACAAATTTCGACACCTTCGTCAAGGTCAACGGCGAGTGGTTTCCGGTGACGAACCAGAAGATGGATTCGGTGATCGTTTGGGAGGACGGTTGCGCAGCGACAAAGAAAATCAGCGAAGTCAAAACGGGCGACCGAATTGCCGTGGGCCGGAAAGGCATCCGTGTAAAGCCGCAGGAACGCAGCCGGGAATACTCCGTGTTCGACTTCATGTCCAACGACCTGACCGCGGAGAATAACAAGAGCCTGCTCATTGCTGAGATTGCCAAGGAAATTGCGCAGGTGAAAGAGTCGGGCAAGAAGGTGGCTTTGGTGCCCGGCCCCGCCATTATTCATTCCGGCGCCGACCGGTATCTGAAAGAAATCCTGCAGATGGGGTTCATCGACGTCGTTCTGACGGGAAACGCTTTCGCCGTTCACGACATTGAAAAAGCTCTGCTCAACACCTCGCTCGGCGTCAACCAAAGCACCGGAAAGCCCGAAGAAGGTGGGCACCGTAATCATCTTTGGGCGATTAACGAAATCAACAAGGCGGGCGGCATCCCAAAAGCCATTGAAGCAGGTGTTCTCAAGTCTGGACTGATGCACGAGTGCGTGCGGCAGGGCGTGCAGTACGTCCTGGCAGGTTCCATTCGCGACGACGGGCCCCTGGTGGATGTGATTACCGATTGCGTCCAGGCGCAGAAGAAGTACATTGCGGCCCTGGAGGATGTAGCCGTGGTGCTCATGTTGGCCTCGACGCTGCACAGCATCGCGGTTGGCAATCTGTTGAAAGGCAGCGTGAAAACGGTCTGCGTCGACATCAACGAGGCCACGCCCATGAAGTTGAGCAACCGAGGCAGCAAACAAGCCATCGGTGTGGTGACCGATGTATCGTTCTTTCTCAGCATTCTTGCTGGCGAGCTGAAGAAATATCAACAGGAGGCTGTGGGGCAGTCCCCCGCATCACGTTTCACGGATCGCGCATCACGTGATGCGTGAGACGTGACGCGTGAAACGTGATGGGATGATGCGCAACATGCGTCAGAGTAACCAAGAAGGAGGAAAAGCCGTGGAAGAGAGAATCTATATCTTTGATACCACATTGCGGGATGGAGAGCAGTCTCCGGGCGCCAGCATGAATTTGGAGGAGAAGCTAAAACTGGCGCGGCAGTTGGAGGCGTTGCAGGTGGATGTCATGGAAGCTGGTTTTCCGATTGCCTCCGACGGCGATTTCGAAGCGGTGCGCCAGATCGCAAAAGAGATTCGGGGTGTCAGTATTGCGGGACTGGCACGGGCCACGGAACTCGACATTCGCCGCGCCTGGGAAGCCCTTGAGATAGCCGCGAAACCGCGCATCCACACCTTCATCGCAACCTCCGATATTCATCTTCAGTACAAGTTGAAGCGAAGCCGCGAGCAGGTGCTTGAACAAGTAGTCAAGGCCGTCGAATTGGCCCGTTCGTTGTGCGACGACGTGGAGTTCTCAGCCGAGGACGCCGGCCGGAGCGATCTCGATTATTTGTGTCAAGTCGTCGAAGTAGCGATCAACGCGGGTGCTTCCACCATCAACATTCCCGACACGGTAGGCTACTGCATCCCCGACGAGTATGGAGCCATTTTCAAGGTGCTGCGCGAGCGGGTGCCAAATATCAGCAAAGCACGGCTCAGCAGCCATTGCCATAACGACCTGGGCTTTGCCGTGGCGAATTCCCTGGCAGCGATCCTGAACGGTGCGCGCCAGGTGGAATGCACGATCAATGGTATTGGCGAGCGAGCCGGAAATGCTTCACTGGAAGAGGTCGTGATGGCGTTGAAGGTCCGCCGAGAGAAACTGGGATTCACGACTGGAGTTGTGAGCGAAGAAATCTACAAGACCAGCCATTTGCTTTCCAATACCACGGGCATGATGGTGCAGGCCAACAAGGCCATCGTGGGAAAGAATGCCTTTGCCCACGAAGCGGGTATTCACCAGGATGGCGTTCTCAAGCAGGCGTTGACCTACGAGATCATGACGCCACAGTCGGTGGGGATTCAGACGAACAACATCGTTCTCGGCAAGCATTCCGGCCGGCACGCTTTGTTGAAGCGCTACGAGGCGTTGGGTTACAACCTGGGCAAGGAAGAGCTGGACCGCGCCTATATGCTGTTTACCAAGCTGGCGGACAAGAAGAAGAGTGTCTACGATGAAGATTTGCTGGCGATCGTTCACGACGGCCTCAAGATCATTCCGGAGCGCTATCATTTGAAGTATGTGCACGCGACCGGCGGTAACCAGGTTTTGGCCAGTGCCACGGTGCGGCTGAGTCGAGATGAAGAATCTTTGGTGGAATCGGGTACGGGTGATGGTCCAGTAGAAGCCATCTATCGTGCGATTGACCGAATCACGGGTGTCCCTGGACGCTTGATCGACTATTCGGTACACGCCGTGAGCCGAGGGAAGGATGCGGTGGGCGAAGTTTTCGTGCACGTCAGCTTCGATGGCAAGAGCTTCAGCGGCAAAGCGGCCAGCTCAGACATCATTGATGCCAGCGCGCGCGCCTACCTCAATGCGGTGAATAAGGCGATTCACGAGCGTGAGACTCTTGCGGCCAATCGCGTCGTTTCTCAAGGCGCGACAGTGCCGCAAGCGTAAAGTATGAAGTAGAGTGACTCTTCCTCTCTCGGCGTCGATTGATGTTGCCCCTCACGCCGCCTTCGGCTCCCCTCTCCCCAATGGGCGAGGGGTTGGGAGCGAGGGGTTTCGTTTTCAATTCCTGTAATCATCAATAGTAGAAGGCCTATCGGATTTCGAAGAGTTTCAAAGCGCAATAATCTTAGGGAAGGACAATCAAAGTGCAAAAGAAGATTACTGTAATTCCGGGTGATGGCATCGGGACCGAAGTGGTTGAGCAAGCTCTGAGGGTTCTCGACAGGATCGAAAAAGTCTTCGGGCATCGCTTCGAGCGGCAGGAAGCCCTGGCGGGAGGTGCCGCTCTGGATGCAACCGGCTCGCCTCTGCCAGCCGAAACCCTGGAGAAGTGTAAAGCCAGCGATGCGGTGCTGCTGGGTGCGTTGGGCGGACCGAAATGGGACAGCAATCCTCCAGGCAAGAAGCCCGAGAATGGCTTGCTCGGGTTGCGCGCTGGCCTTGGTTTGTATGCCAATCTGCGTCCGGCGCGTATCTACCCGGCTCTGGCGAACGCATCCACCCTCAAGAGAGAAGTGGTTGAAGGTGTGGACCTGCTCATCGTGCGCGAACTAACCGGCGGCATCTACTTCGGCAAGCCACGCGGCATTTCAAAGGAAGGTGAGGAGGAAGTCGGAATCAACACCGAGATCTATCGAACTTCCGAGATCCGGCGCATCGCCAAGGTGGGCTTTGAGGCCGCCCGGAAGCGCCGCCGTAAGCTGACCTCGGTTGACAAAGCCAATGTTCTGGAAGCGTCTCAGCTTTGGCGTCGTGTTGTGATTGAGGTCGGCAAGGATTTTCCAGACGTAGAGCTGAGCCATCTCTACGTGGACAACTGCGCTATGCAGTTGATTGCGAATCCGAAGCAGTTCGATGTGATCGTGACCTCGAATCTCTTCGGCGACATCTTGAGCGACGAAGCAGCCATGCTCACAGGCTCTATTGGTATGCTTCCATCGGCTAGCCTGGGTGGCAGCATCGGCATGTACGAACCGGTCCACGGAAGCGCGCCGGACATCGCGGGGAAGGACATTGCCAATCCCATCGCGACCATCGCCTCCCTGGCGATGATGTTGAAGTATTCGTTCGGACTGCAAAAGGAGTCAGACGCGGTCGAACAGGCGATTGTTTCGGTCCTGGAAGCGGGCTATCGAACGGCGGATTTGAAGGAAGCGGGGAAAACGACTGTTGGTACAAAGCAGATCGGAGAACTGATCATCGAGTGCATTGCGTGATCGAGATGTGCAGGAACCAGTGCGCTAATTCTCGTCACATCGCCTGCAGCACCTGCCGCGTTCCCATGAAGAGCAGCACACCGCCGAAAACACAGAGAGACAGCTTCACACCCGGCTCTTCGTTCACTTCCGGCATCAGGTCTGAAGCCGCTACGTAGATTGTTACCCCTGCCGACAAAGGCAGCCCATACTGCACCAGTCCTTTTGACATTCCCATAGAGAGAACGCCTGCCAGGGTTGCGAGGCCCAGTCCTGCTGCCGAAAGCAGTGAAAAGGTCTTGCTGCGCCCCGACGCCATCATGATGGAGGCGACGGTGAAGCCTTCCGGCAGCTTGTGAAGAATCACCGCCAAGAAAAGGATGATGCCGAGTTGATAGGAGAGAATGAATCCCGAGGCGATGGCTACTCCGTCAAAGAAGCAGTGCGACAGCAAGCCGATGAGGGCGGAAGTTCCGACGTGAGGATCGAGCAGCTCCTCGGTGTGTACCTCTTCACCGAAATGGAAATGTGGGGCAAAAACGTGCTCAAACAAGTGGACGAGGAGATATCCACCCAGAATAAATGCGGGCGAAGAGTGCAGCATCTCGAGGCTTTCCGGAATCATTTCCAGGAAAGCTGCTGCAAGCATGAAGCCGGAGCCGAAGGCTAGAAAGTATTTCAGGTATTCGCGATGCCATTCGGTCTTGATGATGATGAGCCCGCCAAAGAAATTGGCGGCGGCGGCGAGGCTGCCGAACAGCAGGCTGGTGGTGAGAGGGGACATTAGGGATTGTCGATTGTCGATTGACGATTGGCGACTGTGCGGGCCAGTTGCAACGGGAACGCAGAAGACAACACAGGTACATCATGTGCTGATCGTCTGTCGCTGGTGTGATTCCTACGTAATCGGCAATCTGAAATCGACAATCGGCAATTCCTCTTCATCCGCTGTGGCGGAAATTGATGACGTCGCCATCCAAGACGACGTACTCTTTGCCTTCGAGTTTGAGACACGCTTTCTCACGGGCGGCAGCCAGTGTTTTGAGCTCCAACAACTTGTCGCAGTGCACCACTTCGGCCCGAATGAAGCAGCGCTCAATGTCGGAGTGAATCACCCCGGCGGCCTTGAGTGCCGGCGTGCCTCGCCGAATGGTCCAGGCGCGGCATTCGTCGTCACCCACTGTGAAGAACGAAATCAGTCCCAACAAATCATAGGTCACGCGAATCAGGCGGTCCAAGCCAGACTCCTTGAGTCCATAATCGGCCAGGAAAGCCAGGGCATCTTCGCCAGAGAGCTCCACCAGCTCGGCTTCGACCTTGCCGCAAATGGCTGTGATGCCAACGTTGGCCAGGGCCGCGACCTCCTGCAACTGGTAGGCGTTGGTAACATCGTCAACCTTGGCGGCGTCAGCGTCCGATAGATTCAAGACATGCACAACGGGTTTCTCCGAGAGAAAGGTGAACCCGCGAAGGATGCGTTTCTGATCTTCGCTGAGAGGCATGGCGCGCAGAGGCTTTTCGGATTCCAGCCAGCTCTTGCACTGGCCAAGGAGCTCCAACTCCTTTTCGTTTTCCGGATTCTTGATTTTCTTGATGTCTTTGGCGAGGCGCTCCACGCGCTTCTCGATGATGCCAAGATCCGACAGGATCAGCTCGAGTTCGAGGTTCGCGATGTCTCGTTTCGGATTGATTGGACCCTCGGAATGGGGAATGGCCTCGTCCTCGAATGCCCGCACGACGTTGACGAGTGCGTCGACGCTCTTGAGATTCCCGAGCGGAGCCGCGTTCTTGCTGTCACCCTTCACGAGCCCGGCGACATCAATATACTCGACCGTGGCGTGGGTCAACTTCTTAGGAGTGAAAAGCGCGGCCAGTTGATCCAGCCGCGGATCGGGAACTGTGGCCACGCCGAGATGCGCTTCGGCCTTGCCTCCGGAGAATTTCCCGGTGTCGATATGAGCTTTGGTTAGAATCTTGAAGAGTGTGGTCTTTCCAACTGAGGGAAATCCAATAATTCCAGCCTTCAACGTCGTTCTCCGAGGGGTGCAGAATGAGAGCAGATGCACTGAAACGGCCAGCGTGCCTCTGCGAAACGCGACATATTAGCACAAACACCAGAGTTACCCGGCTTCGATGTCAACCATGGCCTTGATCACTTTGTTCCTGGGGTCGATCCAGGATGGAAAGGCGTCGATCATGGAGGAGAGTGAAGCCCGGTGCGTGATCCATGGCGTCGTATCGATGTGCCTGCTCTCCATCAACGAGATGATTCGTTGGAAGTTCGCGGCGGTCGCGTTGCGGCTGCACAGCAAGGTCAATTCCCGGCGATGCGCGTCCGGGTCGTGAAAGCTGACGTCTCCCAGCATGAGCCCCACCAGAATCAAGCGGCCGCTGTGGGCGACCAAGTCGAATGCCTCAATCATCGATTGGCGGTTTCCCGTCGCGTCAAAAACGGCGGTGGGCATGTCTCCAGAGGTAATTTCTCGAAGGCGTCCAGCTGCCCCCTTGTTTCCAATGACCGTATTCTCTACGTTGAATTGAGCGCGGCAAAAGTTCAGCCGGTCTTCGTTGATGTCCAGCACAATGACCTTTGCTCCGGCGAGCTTGGCAAACTGGATGACTGCAAGGCCAATCGGACCTGCACCGATCACCAAAGCGAACTCTCCTGGTTGCAGGGACGCGCGTTCCACGGCGTGGGCACCGATACCCAGTGTTTCAACCAAGGCCAGCTGCTCTAATGTCAAAGTGGGCGAGGCGTGCAGCTTGGTGGCTGGAACTGTGATTAGCTCACGCATGCCGCCATCCGTGTGAACTCCCAGGCACTTGAGTTGCACACAACAATTTGGACGACCCCTGCGGCAAGCGATGCAGGCACCGCAATTCAGGTACGGTTCGACAGCGCAAATCTCGCCCGATTTTACCTTCGATACATCTGGAGCCACAGACACCACTTCAACGCCCAGTTCGTGACCGAGAATACGCGGATAGGAAAAGAAGGGCTGGTCTCCCTTGAAGGCGTGAATATCCGTACCACAGATACCAACACGACGAACTCTTACCATAGCTTGGCTTGGCAGAGGCTCGGCGGGAGGCTCCGTTTCTGCAAGTTGAAACTGGCCAGGTTTGTCGAGAATGATGGTTTTCATGTTTGATCGGGTCTTTCAGATGGGGGTGTTCAGGCTGACGGGCAGTGTAAGCCTATAAGAGGAGAGTGTGGGATTCAACAGCGCCGTGGGCTTAGAGGCGCAGGGGGGGTTCTGTCGACCTTGAGAAATGCCACGTCGAACATGGGGTCAAAATCCTCCGAGCCATCTGACAACAGACAAGGTGGCGTGCGCGGAAACCGAATGCAGGATCACGTGGGATTCGCAACTCGGACCGCCACGGCAGACTCGCGGCACATTTTGTAATGTCCGAGCCGAGGCCCCCTCGTGTATTATCGCCCGCGATTCGGAACGGAGAGGGAAGCACAATGCGAATGAAAATGATCACCATTGGGCTTGGACTTTGTCTGCTTTCGGTCCGGGCGCAACAGCCACCGGCTAGAAAAGTCGCGCCGAAAGCGCCTGCACCAACCACGGCTCCATCAGGGACTGCAGTCAGGAAACCATCCACGGCGCCCAGCGCCAGACCTCGGCCCAAAGGTGTGGCAATGTCTTTGACAACTCGGAAGCAAAAGGCCAGCTACAGCATCGGCCTTGATATTGGTGATACCTTCAAGAAGCAGGAAATGGATCTGGATGCTGCCGCGCTGGCCAAGGGAATCCAGGATGCGCTTTCTGGCAGCAAGCGCCTGATGACTGAAAAGGAGACCAGCGAGTGCCTGGCGCTACTCCGCCAGGAAATGACAGGCAAGCAGGAGGGTAAGATGCGGGTACTCGGCGAAAAGAACAGACTGGAAGGAGAGAAATTCTTGGCGGCGAACAAGGCGCAAGCCGGGGTCGTGGCGCTACCCAGTGGGTTACAGTATCGCGAACTGGTGCCAGGTACGGGAGTCACACCGAAGGCAAGCGACACGGTCATTACTCACTATCGAGGAACATTGCTGGATGGGTCTGAGTTCGACAGCTCCTACAAACGCGGCGAGCCGGCCCGGTTCGCGGTCACCCAGGTTATTCGCGGCTGGACGGAAGCCTTGCAATTGATGAAGGTCGGTGCCAAGTGGCAGCTCTTTGTGCCCTCGAATCTGGCGTACGGAGAACGTAGTCCCGGCCCGGAGATTGGCCCCAGCTCAACGCTGATCTTCGAGATCGAGTTGATTGGGATTCAGTAGTATGCTCGGAGCCTCACCGCGACACGGAGCGCCGCCGCTCGCAAGAGGGTTGGTCCCTATCGCCGGAGTATCAGGAGGTGATCTCAGCATAAATTCCGTATCCCGATCCCATAGGGTCTAGACCGAAGTCTTTCATCGAGTGGCACTTCCAGCCAAGGTTGAGCAACTCACGTTCGTTGCGAGTCGCTGACGACGCCTCATATACATCCCTCCAGAAAAAACGAACTAAACACTAAAAAACTTCTTGACTTTGCCGATATTGCATCCGTATAGTCGCGCGGTGGAGTAAAGTGGAACAAAAAGGTCATAGATGGTCTAAGGACTCTGAGATTCAGGGATTCTGAGCCCAGAATTTCGGTTTGCATTGGATTTCCATGCTTCGAGGCAGTCATCCAGCCAAGGTAGACGATAAGGGCCGACTCAAGCTTCCCGCCGATTTTCGGTCGAAAATCGAAGAGGAGTATGGATCTAAGTTCTACATTACAGCAAGTGTAGAGGTGGACTCGGTTCATCTGTATCCTCTCCCAGTTTGGGAAGAGATGGAGCGTAAGTTGTCGGAGCAACCCATGACGAACGCTTCTGTGGACAAGTTCGTGAGTATCACCGGCTATTACGGCGCTGAAATCAGCATGGACAATCAAGGAAGGATATTGATCCCGCAGCGCTTGCGTGATGCTGTGCAGATTCGTGATGAAGTTAATGTCATGGGCAAGATGCGTTTTCTTTCCATTTGGAATGACGAGAATTACAAGAAAAAGCTTTCGAATCAGCCCTTTGGCAAAGACGATGCGCATGAGCTCTCCCAACGAGGAATCTGATCAGAATCATCATGAGAGCCGCTGGAACCGCACAATCCCATTTTTTCCCACTTTGGTCTCAGTTTTGGACTGGGGCCATGCCTGATAGGGACCTTGAGTCAACCCACCTGCCGGTCTTGCTCGAGGAAGTGGTGGATTTTCTGCAACCTGGGCAAGGCGGATTGTTTGTGGATGCGACACTTGGGTTAGGTGGGCACGCGCAAGCCATCTTGCGGGCTGGAACTCGGACTGAGGTGCTTGGCATCGATCAGGACTCTGAAGCTCTGAATCGTGCAAACCAGCGGCTTGCTGAGTTTCAAGGACGGTATCACCTCGTGCAGGCCAATTTTGCTGAGATCGGTGAGATTGCCGCTCAAAAGGGGGTCCAGCGCGTTCGGGGAATTCTGGCGGACTTGGGAGTGTCGTCCTTGCAGTTTGACTCGGCCGACCGAGGCTTCAGTTTTCAGCGCGAAGGTCCACTCGACATGCGGATGAACCGCGAAGCAGACCTGACAGCCGCAGAAGTCATCAACTACTATGGCGAAAAGGATCTGGCGAACCTGATCTTTACCTATGGCGAAGAACATCGCTCTCGAAGTATCGCGCGGGCAATCGTAGCAGCGCGCCCCATTCACAATACAAAAGAGCTGGCAGAGGTAGTCTACCGGGCAGTGCATGCGCGCGGTTACCAAAGAATCCATCCCGCGACGCGCACCTTTCAGGCCCTGAGGATTTTCGTCAACGATGAGCTTGGCCGCCTCCCTCGTTTCATTCGCTCTGCAGTCGATCTGCTCTCCATTGGGGGGCGTCTAGCCATCATCAGCTTTCATTCGCTCGAAGACAGGATTGTTAAGGATGCATTCCGTTCCCTCAGTCGGAAATGTGTCTGTCCTCCCGGAATGACATCTTGCCAATGCGGACAGAAGGAGCTGCTCAAAGTATTGACCAAGAAGCCGGCTGTGCCTTCCGAAGCCGAGATCAGCCGGAATCCCAGGGCCCGTAGTGCCAAGCTGCGCGTTGCAGAAAGGATCTAACCATGATCTCTCGCAAGTGGCTCTACAGCTATCGCATGTTTACTGCGCGATTGCACGAAAGAACGCAGGCTCCAACGAACCGGGCGACCGGTTTCGCTGGATCGGTTCCACCGCCATCGCAGCAGTTGTCGGTCAAGGAGGAGCTGACCGAACCCAAGCCCACAAAGCCGGCACTCACAGCCAGGGGAAAAGGGTGAAGGTCTGCAACCCAAACAGGCTACCAAAAACTTGAACTGGAATTCTTAGAAGCTTTGACCAGCGCGCTGCGAGCAAGTCTGGGTCGAATGAGGAGGCACTATGACGGAGATTTACATCGTTAGGCAGATTGACAACACCCGGCTCACCAAAGAGCTGGACTACAGGCGAACGAAGGAGTGCCTGTGGTTGATGTCGTTGGGGTTCTTCTGCCTCCTCATTTTTTTGTTTCTGACGTGGCAGCACTTTGAAGTGATTCGCGATGGCTACGAAGGCGAAGTGCTCAGGAAGGAAGTGACTCAACTGTCCGAGGAGAGAGACCAGTTGATCCTCGAGCGGGCATCTTTGCGAAGCCCCCAACGGATTGACCTGATTGCCAGAAAAAAGCTCGGACTCTGTGCCCCAGCGCATGATCAGATTGTGGTTCTAGCGACGCCCTTTCCAACCGAGGTACCTGCGACGCTGGTGGCGAGGTCGGACAGGGCACCCCACGAGCCGACCTTGTCGAAGGTTTCTCTCGTGCGTTAATGCCGGTCCGCTCTACTTGAGTACTCTTTGCCCGCGGATGACCTTTCCCTTCCAATGGGTGCGCACCCATGCCGGCCAAACCCAAGGAATCATTCCCAGCCAGAATCTTCATACTCAGCGGCGTCTTTCTCATCTGGTCTGTGCTGCTGATTACCCGGTTTGTTCATCTGCAGATCTTTCAGTACGCCGATCTCAGCGCCAAGGCTGAACGCCAGCAGAGCCGGTCATTCGAAATCAGTCCGCAACGGGGCACGATCTACGACCGTCGTGGACGCGAGCTGGCCGTCAGCGTCAACGTTGATTCCGTGTACGCCATCGCCTCTGAGATTGGCGACAAGAGAGAAGCGGCCGACCTGCTCGCTCAGGCCTTGGGCCTTAAGCGGCAACCACTTCTTGGGAGGTTAAAAGGCACTCGGGGCTTTCTGTGGCTGAAGAGAAAGATTGATTACGCTGAAGCGGCGAAGGTTAAGGCCCTCGGGCTGCGAGGGGTCTATTTCGAGAAGGAGAGCAAGCGATTCTATCCCAATCGTGAACTGGCCGCTCATGTCCTCGGTTATGTCGGCATGGATGACGAGGGACTGAGCGGCCTTGAGTTCGCCTATCAAAGGAAAGTAGGCGGTCTACCAGGGCGGGTGTTGTTGCGCTCGGACGCACGGCAGCGTTCTTTCAGCAGTGTTGAGAAACCCCCCGAGCCGGGTGAAGACCTGGTGCTGACCATCGATCAAACTCTGCAGTATCTGGCAGAGCAGGAGCTGGCCGCCCAGGTGAAGCAGTCCAACGCCTTGGGTGGAACCGTGATCGTAATGCAGCCCCATTCCGGTGAGATCCTCGCCATGGCCAGCTACCCGACCTTCAATCCAAACCACTATGCGAAGTATTCACCAGAGCGATGGAAGAATCGAGCCATCCTCTCGATCTATGAGCCGGGTTCGACATTCAAGATTTTCACGGCAGCGACTGCGCTTGAAGAACGTCTTACGAAGCCGGATGATCTCATTGACTGTATGAACGGCTCCATTGTGGTCGGTAAGCATCGCATCCGGGATCACAAGCCCTACGGTGTTCTTCCTGTCCGCGAGGTCGTGGCCTACTCCAGCAACGTTGGGGCCGTGCAGCTTGGGTTTCGTATCGGCAAGGAGCGCTTCGAAAGATACATCCGTTCCTTTGGCTTTGGTTCACCGACCTCTGTGGAGTTGCCAGGTGAAGCCAAGGGCTTGCTGCGACCATCCTCACAGTGGCCCACCGTGACACTGGCAAACATCGCCATGGGGCAAGGCATTGGCGTAACGCCCATGCAACTGGTCACGGCGGTCAGTTCCATTGCCAACGGAGGCTATCGTGTGAAGCCTCGCATCCTCCAGGAAAGTCGATCAGGCGGTGTGGAGAAGGTGAGCTTTGAACCGGAAGCAGAGCGCAGCCGAATCTTGAGCAGCCGGACGGCATCTGAGCTTACCGAAATGCTGACCGGAGTAGTGAAGCGAGGTACTGCCAAGGGCTCGCAGCTCGAAGGTTTCAGCGCTGCCGGAAAGACCGGAACGGCTCAGAAGATTGATCCCAACGGCCGCTATTCGCATTCGCGCTTCATCGCATCGTTTGTCGGCTTCGCACCAGCCGAGCGCCCGGCACTGGCCATGGTGGTCACGATTGACGAGCCTCGCGGGCACTACTACGGCGGCGAGGTGGCTGCCCCTGTCTTTCGTAACATCGCCGAGCAAGCACTGCGCTACCTGGCAATTTCTCCCGACCAGGAGCTGACCGCAGTTCAGATTGCCAAGAGGCACCAGTCCCAAGCTTCTATCCGCGACCTGGCGCAAGATCAGTTTGAACCGGTGAACGCCGTCTGGGAGGGAGAGTCAGGCGCTCCGCCCTCTCTGCAGCCGGCTACGCTGCCATCGGCTTCTCCTTTGCCCGTTGCCGAACCGGAGACAGCGGTTAGCATTAGCGAGACGGCCACTGTTGAGGTACCTGATCTCCGCGGCAGGTCAATTCGGGCAGCCATTGCGGAGCTCTCGAAGCTCGGCTTGCAGCTAGGGGCGTTCGGCTCCGGACTGGTGGTCGAACAATCACCCTCGCCCTCGGCGAGAGTGGAACCTGGATCGAAGATCATGATCAAGCTTAGCCGGCGGCAGTGAATTCGAGTCGTTTTCCATGCAGCTCCCACAGATACTTCAGAATGTGCCGCACACCTCCAACAAGGCGATTGAAGAAATTGAGATCCGGAGCCTGGCCTACGATTCCAGGAAGGTGGGACCAGATTGCCTTTTCGCGGCAATCAAAGGCGAAAAAACGGACGGAAATCTTTTTGCCGCTCAAGCCCTGGAGCGAGGCGCGGTTGCGATCCTTTCGGAACGCAGCACCCCTGCCGGATTCGGTGGTTGTTGGATTCAGGTGGACAACGCCCGCCAGGCATTGGCCGGGTCCGCTGCCAGCTTCTACCGACATCCCACCCGGACTTTTGAATTGATTGGCATCACGGGCACAAACGGCAAAACCTCAACGGCCTACCTGATTGAGTCGATTCTGCTCGCAGCCGGAGAGCGTGTCGGAGTTGTGAGCACCATCGAGTACCGCGGACCCGAAGGAAAGATGCCTGCCGAACGCACCACTCCGGAGAGTTTGGATCTTCAGGCTCTGCTTGCGAAATTTGTGGAGCAACGCTGCGGCTTTGTGGTGATGGAGGTGTCATCGCATGCCCTGGACATGGACCGAGTCCACGCCTGCCGGTTCAGGTCCGCTGTCTTCACCAACCTGACGCAGGACCACCTCGACTATCATCACACGATGGAGCATTACTTTCGGGCGAAGCAGCGGCTTTTTGTGGGGACAGGGTCAGGGCCACCGGTTCAATCGTTGATCAACCGCGATGACCCGCGTGGAGTCGTTCTCGAGGGCCTTTGTGCGGGACGCTGCGCCACTTACTCCATCGACGCAGCGGCTGATTTTCAGGTTCTCGATTCACGGCTGGAAAGACAGGGATTGTGGGTTCGGCTGAAGACTCCCAAGTCAACATTTGAAATGCAGACGCGGCTGATGGGCAAACCAAACCTGTCGAATACGCTGGCAGCTGTCGCAGTGGCCTCGGATCTTGGCATTGAACCGGCGACTATCCGGCGTGGGATCGAGAACAGCCCGGCCATTCCAGGGCGATTCGAGTGGATTGACCGGGGCCAGCCGTTCCTCGTATTTGTCGACTACGCCCACACACCGGACGCATTGCAAAAGGTCCTGCAGACCGCACGCCAGCTGAAACCCAAACGGTTGTTGCTTGTTTTCGGCTGCGGAGGTGAGCGCGACCGGGCCAAGCGTCCTGCAATGGCAAAAATTGCCGAAGCACTCTCTGACTCTATCTGGGTCACATCCGACAATCCGCGCAGCGAGGATCCGATACGGATCCTGGCTGAGGTGGAGACCGGTTTCAAGGCAAGCCCTCGCCGCCATCAGACTGAGCCCGATCGACGTACCGCGATTCGTGAGGTCCTGCGCCAGGCACAACCTGGAGACGCGGTCGTGATTGCCGGCAAAGGACATGAGACCTACCAGATTCTGGCCGATCGAACCATTCACTTTGACGATCGTGAAGAGGCTCGGCTTGCTTTGGGTGAGTTGGGATTTGATTCATGAAGCTACGGGCCGAGGAGATCGCCACTGCGGTGCAGGCTCAGCGGCTCAACGCCGCTGCCAGCATCGTGCCGTCCGGCTACTCCATCGATTCAAGAACGCTGGGTTCTGGGGAATGCTTCATCGCGATCCGGGGACCCAATTTCGACGGCCACGAGTTTATCGGAGCGGCGCTGGAGCGGGGGGCTGCTCTCGTCATTGCCCACTCGGACACGAAGAGTCTCATCGAACCCGACTGGCCCGTGATTCGGGTTGACGACACGCTGGTTGCCTTGCAACAACTGGCCAATTTTGCTCGTCGGAAATGGGGCAAGACGGTTGTGGCAATCACAGGGAGCACGGGCAAGACGACAACCAAGGAGATGACGAGTCTCTTGCTGCAGGCCCGCTTCCGAATCTTCAAGTCTGCAGGCAATTTTAACAACGACTTTGGGCTGCCACTCTCCATCTTGAAGCTTGCTAAGGAACATGAGATTGCTGTCCTTGAGCTGGGGATGTCGCGGGCTGGTGAGATCCAGCGGTTGAGCCGGATTGCCGAGCCGAACATCGGCGTAGTCACCAATGTGCGGCCCGTGCATTTGGAGAATTTTCAATCCATGCAAGGCATCGCTCTGGCCAAGCGCGAGCTGATTGAAAGCCTGCCGGGGGACGGAGTGGCTGTTTTGAACAATGATGACCGGCGTGTTCGCAAATTCGGGCGAGTGTTTCCGGGTAAAGTGCTGACATTTGGCGTGGAAGCCGCGGCGGCTTACCGAGCCAGTGAAATTCGGTCTCTGGGCCTGGAGGGTGAGGAATTTCGGCTGGACCACAAGGCGCAGGGACACCGGTTGCGGCTGTCACTTATGGGCGCGCACAACGTGCACAACGCCCTCCCGGCTATTGCGGTGGCCCATCATTTGGGCATCGGTTTCGAAACCATCCGTGAGAGCCTGATCGCCCTGAAGCCAACGACAGGACGTGGCGAGTTGCTCCGGTTTTACGATGGTTTTGCGGTTCTGAACGACAGCTACAATTCCAATCCTGCGGCCATGGAGGCAGTGATCGCGTTTCTCAAAGCGCTGACGGGATTCAAGCGCAAGATTCTCGTGGCGGGTGAAATGCTGGAACTTGGACGCGACGCCGAGCAGTTTCATCGAGACTGTGGGAAGCTGGCGGCAGCGGCCAGAATCGATCGCATTGTGGGCGTGCGAGGCCTGGGCGAGTTCATTACGCGCGCAGCCCAGGAGCAAGGGCGGTTACCTGCCGAGACACCTTTCTTCGCGGACTCGGTGGCCGCGGGCGAGTGGCTGACGCGCGAAGTAGTGGCCGGCGACTTTGTACTGGTAAAAGGATCGCGAGGAGTCCGAACCGAGAAGGTCATCGAGATCCTGAGGCGGGACCATGCTTTGGCGGCAGGCTGATGTCCCGAATCGCACAGTGTCGCGATGGGCTCTAGCTCCGAGGCATTTGCTATTGGCTATCACTAGTGTCCAACTATAAGTGGAATAAGTTCAGTTGGTTGCTCATAGGGCACTCAGCAGGTAGAGGCTGAATCTCTGAAAGCACCTGTAAAATCAGCCTTCTTTCGAACAAAGTCAG
>Ga0187893_10000551_pt1 | contig 96903 bp, 106 predicted proteins | sample MA1701074metaG_FD_139574 | JGI IMG/M metagenome (GOLD analysis project Ga0187893, IMG submission 139574) | White microbial mat communities from a basaltic lava cave in the Kipuka Kanohina Cave System on the Island of Hawaii, USA - MA170107-4 metaG ... | reverse complement strand
GCGCAGATCGACGCTGTACGGCTTGCCCAACCGATCGCTCCATCGAAACTCCGCAGCACAGGAATCAGCGTTCGCCCCGAAGGGGAATCCCCCTCCGACTCGAATTATGCAAAACGTGCTCTAACCAGTACTTTGTTTGAAACAGCAAGCCGCAATTGACGCCAACATTCTCTGCCAGGGGTTTTCGTGTCCCAGAGAAGCGAGCCGATAATCAGTATCGCGCAACGCATTGTCTGCAACCCTGTGCGGCACACGCTTTAAGCAAGCGGCCGTCAATCCTTCCGAAGCTTGAGACCGCGTCTCTTGCAGTCATCACGGCGTTGTAATTCCTTATTGACCGAATAAATCGCGTAGCCAATCGAGCAAACAAAGGCCATGCTGAATGTAATGGTGCCCAATTCGTCCCCAGAAATCAGTTCGTAGCCGAAGATCGGTCTGACGATCAGGAACCGAGCGACCTGAAAAACGATAGTGATGGCAAACCCGCCGAGAACCGTTCCCCATAGCAGGATGTTCAAGACGGCCGTTTTAATCGGTATTTCGGTGTAGTAGTCCCGCCAATCAGATTCCGGTTCTGGCATGGCGAGTTTTCCTCCTCCCCGAATGCGATCGGGGGTTAGAGCCACAGGTTCGCCCGAACGACGTTAATTTATGATTTATCTTTGTCGTTTTTCCCCACCTTTGCGGGCAGAGGAATGGTCAAAACCCAGTGCCCAGTTTTGTCCTGAACGGCCCACCACTTCGCGCCCAAAAGGCCGGCAAGCCGCTCCGCGCCCAGGCGCGACGAAGGCTGGGAACTTGATGCGGCGATTGACAGGCTGCGCGCCCCGCCGGATGGACGCCGGGTGAGGAATCTTTGGTCAGACGAGGAGGCCGCGGCGACGGTTGAACGCTCGCGCGCCGGCGGCGTTGCCGAGGATCTGGCGCTGCGCATCTACACAAGTCGCCTCATCGGCGGCGAGCCGGCGCTCGTCATCCATGGCGGCGGCAATACATCGGTCAAGACGGTCGTTCCGGATCTTTTCGGTCGCGATGTCGAGGCGATCTGCGTCAAGGGAAGCGGGTGGGACCTTGCGACGATCGAGGCGCCGGGCCTGCCGGCGCTTCGCCTCTCGCCTTTGCGCGAAGCGCGCCGGCTCAATGCGCTTTCAGATGAGGAGATGGTTCGCTTTCTGCGCGCCAACCTGCTCGACCCCGCCGCCCCGAACCCCTCCGTCGAGACGCTGCTGCACGCCTTCCTGCCGCACAAATTCGTCGATCATACGCATGCGACGGCGATTCTCTCCTGTTCCGACAGCCGCCAAGGGGTCGACCTCTGTGCGCAGATCTTCGGCGCACGCCTCGTCGCGCTTCCTTATGTCATGCCCGGCTTTCTGCTCGCCAAAGCGGTCGCCGACGCCTACGACGCCGCGCCCGCCGCCGAGGGCGTTCTCCTCCACAAGCATGGCCTGTTCACCTTCGGAGCGACGGCGCGCCAGTCCTATGATCGCATGATCGAATTCGTGTCGATCGCCGAGCGCGCGATCGCCGCCGCGCCGGCATGGACGCCCGCGCCGCGACTCCTTCAGTCAAAGATCGCCGACGCGGCCGATGTGGCGCCTGTCCTGCGCGGCCTTTGCGCCGAAGGGCTTGGCGGCGGGCGCTGGCGCAGATTCATCGCCCAACACCGGTCGTCGCCGCAGATCCGCGCCTTTGTCGACGGCGAAGACCTCGCAGACTATGGCGCGCGGGGCGTCATAACGCCCGATCATATCATCCGGACCAAGAATAAATATCTGCCGGCGCCGGCCCCTCGCGCCGGCGACATTGAGCGCTTCCGCGATGAGGCTGCGCGTGCGATCTCTGACTATCGCGCCTGCTACGGCGCCTATTTCGACCGCAACAACGCGCGGGCGGGCGGAGCGAAGTCGCGACTCGATTCGGCGCCGCGGGTCGCTCTTGTTCCCGGCGTCGGCCTGTTCGGGCTTGGGCGAACCGCGTCGGAAGCGGCGATCGCCGCCGATCTCGCCGAAATCACCATTGCGACGGTCGCCGACGCCGAGCGTCTCGGGGGCTTCGAGCCCCTCGGCGAAGAAGACCTCTTCGACATGGAATATTGGTCGCTCGAACAGGCGAAACTCGGCGCCCAAAAATCGAAGCCGCTCGAAGGCCAGGTTGCGGTCGTCACCGGCGCCGGCGGGGCGATCGGCGCCGCGATCGCAAAGCTCTTCGCCGAAAACGGCGCCGAAGTCGCGTTGCTTGACATCGACGAGGCTGCGGCGCGCAAGGCCGCGAAGACGGCGGGCAAACGCGCGCTGGCCGTGCTCTGCGACGTAACCGACGAGCGGTCAGTCAATGCCGCCTATGCGGAGATCTGCCGGCGGTTCGGCGGCGTCGACATCCTCGTGTCAAACGTCGGCGCCGCTTATGAATCTCCCATCGACGCAATTGACGAAACGCTCTTGCGCAAGAGTTTCGAGGTCAATTTCTTCGCGCACCAGCGCATGGCGCAAGGCGCAGTCGGCATCATGAAGGCGCAAGGAACGGGCGGCGCGCTTCTCTTCAACATCTCGAAACAGGCGGTCAATCCGGGACCGAATTTCGGCGCTTACGGACTTCCGAAAGCGGCAGCGCTCCATCTTGTTCGGCAATATGCCATCGAGTGCGGCGCCAACGGAATTCGCGCCAATGCCGTCAACGCCGACAAAGTCCGCAGCGGCCTCCTGAATGAGGCGATGATCGCCAGCCGGGCGAAGGCGCGCGGCGTCGACGAAGAGACCTACATGCATGGGAATCTCCTCGGCCTTGAAGTCCGGCCCGAGGATGTCGCGCAGGCCTTCCTGCATCAGGCCCTGGCGTTGAAGACCACTGGCGATGTGACCACCGTCGACGGCGGCAACGCCGCAGCAATGCTGCGCTGATCAGTCGGTCAGCGGCGCTCGGGATAGAGCGACAGCAATCCTTCGTCGCTGGCGGAGACAAGACCGCGCTCGGTGATGAGTCCGGTGACAAGCCGCGCCGGCGTCACATCGAAAGCCGGATTGGCGGCGCGCGCTCCCGGCGGAAGGAGGTCGACCTCGGCGAGCTCGCCCGAGGGAAGGCGTCCGGCAAGCCGCGCGACTTCGCTCGGCGCGCGCTCCTCGATCGGAATGTCGCGGCCGTCGCGAATCGACCAGTCGATGCTCGTCGATGGAAGGGCCACATAGAACGGCACGCCGTTGTCCTTGGCGGCGAGCGCCTTCAAATAGGTGCCGATCTTGTTGGCGACATCGCCGCTCCGCGCCGTGCGGTCCGTGCCGACAATGCAAAGGTCGACCATGCCCTTTTGCATGAGATGGCCGCCGGCGTTGTCTACAATGACCGTATACGGAACACCATGCGCGCCCAGCTCGAACGCGGTCAAAGCGGCGCCCTGGTTTCGCGGTCGCGTCTCGTCGACCCACACGTGGAGAGAGATGCCGGCATCGTGCGCCATATAGATCGGCGCGGTCGCCGTCCCGAGGTCGACGGTCGCGAGCCAGCCGGCGTTGCAATGGGTCAGGATGTTGACCGGCTCGCCTCTGCGCGACGCAGCCGCCTCGATGAGCGGAAGGCCGGCCCGACCGATCCCGCGCGAGATTTCGACATCGGCGTCCGCAATCGCCACGGCATGCGCGCGGGCGGCGTCGACCCGCGCCGACGGGGCGCGAGGCATCAGATGCTTCCGCATCTCTTCAATCGCCCAGAAAAGGTTGGCGGCCGTCGGTCGCGTGCGGCGAAGGCGCGTCGCGGCGCGCTCGATGCCGGCGTCGCTCGCATTCTCTCGGACGCCGAGGAACATGCCATAGGCCGCAGCCGCGCCGATCAATGGCGCGCCGCGCACCTGCATCGTCTCGATTGCGCGCGCCGCATCCTCAAGCGTCCGCAGGGCGAGAATCTCGACCGAGAATGGAAGGCGCGTCTGATCGATGATCTCCACGTCGCCGGAAGCGGCGGTCCAGATCGTTCGGAAGTGTCGGCCGTTAATGCGCATCGCTGTGGCTGTTGTGATGGACCTTGCTACTCGAAGCTGGCCGTCGCCGACATCGCCAGTTCGCCATCGGGTCCGCGCGCCCACAGCGCGGCGCCATCTGTCTCCGCGCGGCCTTCCAGCCGGAAAGGGCGGTCGACGAACAGCGGCGCCACGCCGCGAAAATTGAAGCGTGCAAGGCGCCGCCCCCCAGCGTGTGCGACGGCGACGCGCTGCAGCAAGGTTGCAATGAGCGGGCCGTGAACGACAAGGTCCCTGTAACCCTCCTGTTCGCGTGCATAGGTCTGATCGTAGTGGATGCGATGGCCGTTGAATGTGAGCGCAGAATAGCGAAACAACAGCGTCGTATCGGCAGTGAAATCTTCGCTCCATTGCGCTGCTGCGTCATGACGTTTGGGCGGCGGCGCGGCGCGGGCATCGCTGTACACAAGATCCTGCTCTTCCTGAATGCAGGTTGCGCCGCCGCACATGATCGCATGCGCGATGGTGACAAACCACAGGGCGCCGCTCGCGCCGACCTTCTCTTCGACCTTGAGGATGCGGCTCTTGCGCGTCGCCTCTGCGCCCACGGGCAGATCCGCGAGATAGCGAATGCGGCTTCCCGCCCACATGCGCCGCGGCAATTCAATCGGCGGCAGGAATCCGCCGCGCTTCGGATGGCCGTCTGGCCCCAGCCCGCTTCGGCGCACGACCGGGTTGAAAAACAGCCATTGCCAGCCTGGTGGCAGTGTATCGCCTTTGCGCGGCGAAGTCTCGAGGTCGAGGGCCGCGGCCATCGTCTCCGCGACAGAAGCGAGAATGCGTCCGCTCATCTCTTCTTCGCGGCCGATGCAGGCTGCGTATGAATCTCCCATCGGCGGCCTTTCCGATTAAGCCAAATCGTTGCGCGCACCATAGCGTTTTGTCCAGCAATGCGTCGCGTCGGCCGCGCTGCGCGAGCCGCCCGTCGCTCTTTGTCCTCAGCCCTCAATCTTTGGAGCGAAAAATTAGTCAGCCGTCGATCTAATGGCGCACGTAGAGCGCGAGACGGCCGCCCATCGTCGGTTTCCCTTCGTCCGCGACCGCGATGACGCCGTCCGGCATGATCGCGAGACCCTCCGATTGCGGATGAAGAGCCCGCGAAAGCGGCGCATACGCGATTGGCTCGCCGGAGGCTGTCATGTGCAGAATTCCGCCACGGGCGTTGAGAACGAATAGCGAGCCCGTCTCAGCGTCGCGCGCAAGGTCCGCGGGCGTAAACTTGGCCGCGGCCTCGCCAAGTTGAAGATCGGCGAAAGCGACGTCTACAGCAAGTCGCGGCGCGGCGCCGGGATCGGACATCGACCATTCATAAATATGCAGCCGCCGCATATCTTTCGCCTGCTTCACCTTCTTCCCGCTCTGCCGAATGTTCTTGCAGAGGAACAAGAACGACTGTCGGCGCGACCCTGGCGCGAGGCCCTCCACTTCGCACGCCGAACCGATTCCGGTCTGGTGAACTTCGAACGAGACGTTGGCGCCGTCGTCGGGAAGGCGCGCTTCATAGAGGTTGCCGGAGCTTGTAGTCAGGTAAAGGCGTTCGCCGTCGGCGGCGATCGCTTCGAAGTCTGCGGCCACAGGCGCCTTGCCGAGCGAGAATGAACGAACGCTCTGCCCGGTCCTCATGTCGATCTCAAAGATCGTTCCGTGTTCGTCATTATGCGCAAAAAACGAGTGCGGGCCGGCTGGCGCGAGGCCCGAGATTTCGGTGAGCGCCGGATCGAGCGCGAAAGTTTTGCCGCGGACAAGAGGGAAGTCGCTCTCCGAGGCGTTCGACGGCAGACATCCAACCAGCCCGAGAGCGACGATCGTCGATGCGAACGGCCTCATAATCCCTCCATGTCAAGCATTATGGAATGTAGTCGGCGCCGGCCGGTTGCCAAGGGCCGGGTCGGTCGCGCAGGGCGCGCAGGTTATTGTCAGTCCTTATAGAGCTGGTCGGGGAGCCAGGTGGCGAGTGCGGGAAAGTAGGCGAGGACGATGATCGCCATGAGTTGCATGATGATGAATGGAACCACACCCCTGTAGATCATGGTCGTTGTCACCTGCGGGGGCGCGACGCCGCGGAGATAGAACAGCGCGAAACCGAAGGGCGGGGTGAGGAACGAGGTCTGCAGGTTGACCGCCATCATGACGCCGAGCCAGACGGGATCGAGGCCCATGGCCAGGAGCGGGGGAGCGACGAGCGGGACGACGACGAAGATGATTTCGATGAAATCGAGGAAAAATCCGAGAACGAACATCACCGCCATCACGGCGAGCATCGCGCCGAAGGCGCCGCCCGGAGCCATTTCGAGCGCGCGGCGCACCATGTCGTCGCCGCCGAGGCCGCGGAAGACGAGCGAGAAGAGCGCCGCGCCGATGAGGATGGTGAAGACCATGGTGGTGACGCGCGCCGTCTGATCGACGATCGCGGAGAGCGCCTTCTCGCGCGACAGGCGGGAGAGGCTTGCGATGAGGCCGAGCGGAATGATCGCGCACAGGACGAACGCGACCATGATCCCGAAGCGGTCGCTTTCGCTCGCGGCCTCGCGGCCCAAACGCAGATCGACGAAACTGGTGAGGAGGATGAGGCCGATGATCGCGAGCGCGGCGAGATTGATCAGCGTGCGCGCGCCGAAAATCCGGCCCTTCTGCGACAGCCGGACGCCGGCGATGAGGAGCGCTCCCATCGCGCCGACGCTCGCCGCTTCGGTCGGCGTCGCGACGCCGGCGAGGATCGAGCCGAGCACGGCGACGATGAGGAGAAGGGGCGCCGGCAAGGTCTTCATCGCGGCGCGCCAGACCTCGGCGCGGGGACCGAGCTCGGCGGCCGGGATCGCCGGGGCCTTTTTCGGATCGGTCAGGGCCACAAACAGCTGGTACGCGAGATAGAGCGCGACGAGGACGAGGCCGGGGATGAGCGCGCCGGCGAAGAGGTCGCCGACCGAGACAGTCTCAGGCGCGTAGACCCCCTTCTCCAGCTGCGCCTTCTGGTAGGCGTTGGAAATCACGTCGCCGAGGAGAATGAGAATGACGGAAGGGGGAATGATCTGGCCTAACGTTCCGGCGGCGGCGATCGAGCCCGCAGCGAACGCCGGATCATAGCCGCGCCGTAGCATGGTCGGCAGGCTGAGCAATCCCATGGTGACGACGGTCGCCCCGACGATGCCGGTCGAGGCGGCGAGGAGGGCGCCGACGAGCGTCACCGAAATCCCGAGCCCGCCGGGGATCGAGCCGAACAGCTTGGCCATCTCGTCGAGCAGTTCCTCGGCGATCTTCGACTTTTCGAGAATGACGCCCATCAGCACGAACATCGGGACGGCGATGAGGCTCGTATTCGTCACGGCGCCGAAAATGCGCTGCGGAAACGGAAGGATATAGGAAAGATCGAAGACGCCGAAGGCGAGCCCGAGGGCGGCGAAGATGAGCGCCGTCCCGGCGAGGCTGAAGGCGACGGGATATCCCAGCATGAGCAGCGCGCAGAGGGCGACGACCATGAGAAGATCGAGCCATGGCGCGACGGCGCAAACGCAAATGCCGGCTTCGGCGAAAGCCGATTCCATCTAGCGCTTCCTGCGCAAGGTTTCGCCGGCCTGCGCGGCCATCGCGAAGCCGGCCATGGCGACGAGGATGGCGAAGGTCGGGATCAGCGCCTTCAGTAGGTAAACGCCCTGGATGCCGGACTGCTCGGCGGAGCCTTCGCGCACCGACCAGGATTCGCCGACATAGGGGCTTGCCGTCCACAGAATGACAAGGACGACCGGAAACAGAAAGAGATAGGCGCCGATGAAGTCGACCAGCGCCTTTCCCCGGTCGGAAAGACCCCGGTAGAAGATGTCGACGCGGACGTGATCATCCGTAAGCAGAGCGTAACCGGCGGCGATGAGGAAGACCGCCCCGTGCATGTAAGTGAGGCTTTCCTGCATGGAGATGAAATTCACTCCAAATACGTAGCGCAGGATCACCACGACGAACTGCAGAAGCCCCATTGCAAGCGCAAGCCACATGACGATGCGTCCGGCGGTTTTGGCGATGAAGCGGAACACCCGCGCGAGCGTCCTGGTTGATTCCGCAGCGCCTCCAAAGGAGGCGATCGCCAAAGTTTGGAGTGCGACAAGACCCACAAACGCAAACATGCCGCCTTTCGCACTCTCCGAAAGGTCAAGTCGGGGAACGGCTCGTACGAATTCCATTCCTGCAAGCGCTGTCCCAAGCACGAGAATGATCCAGACCGTCGCGCCGGTCGAAATCGTCGGAAGGATCCCGGGGCGCCTGCCTTCAATCAGCGCCGCGAGCGGCAGCATCATCAGCGGAAAGACGATTCCACCCGCCGCCCAGTTGAGGATGTCGCCTAGGCTCAAGGGCATGGGTCGTGGTCCGCGAGCGCGAGCGATCGCGTTTCCTCCCCCGCGGAGCGGGGGAGGTGGCGAGCGAACCGAGCCGGAGGGGGTCGGAATCGCGACGACGGCTCGCTGTGCGGCGCGGCCCCCCTCAGTCCGCTTCGCGGACAGCTCCCCCGCAAGCGGGGGAGCAAAACCGCGGCGCCTCCGGCGCCGCGGATCGGCGACTGCGTTATTTGCGAAGGCGCCTTCGCCCTCACAGATCGAACGCCTCACGCCTCGCGCTCATAAAGGCCTCGTCGGAAATGCGGCCCCAGTCCCGGGAGCGAATGAGCGCCGCCCTGAAGCTCTCGAAGATGCGACGGGACAGGTCGTCGCTCGCGGCGGCCTCCGCGAGCACGGCTTTCGATTCGCGGGCCAGCGCGGCCCACACGTCGTCAGGCATGCGTCGAAGCTCGACGCCATGGCCCTTGACGAGCTGTTCGAGCGCGACGGCGTTGAAATGTCCGTATTCGGCGATCGAAAGATGGTTGGCGCGCTGGCAGGCCCCTTCGATGATCGCCTTCGCCTGCGCGGAAAGGCCGTTCCAGACGCCGAGATTGACTCCGACGGCAAGCTGTCCGCCGGGCTCATGGAAACCGGGCCAGTAATAGTACTTGGCCTCGCGGTAAAAGCCGAAGGCCTGGTCGTTCCACGGTCCGACCCATTCGGTCGCATCGATCGCCCCGGACTGGAGCGCGGAGTAGATTTCGCCGCCGGGAATGTTCACCGCCGATCCGCCGATCCGGCGCAGGACTTCGCCGCCCATTCCGGGAATGCGCATTTTCAACCCGCGAATGTCTTCAAGAGAATTGATCGGCCGCTTGAACCAGCCGCCCATCTGGTGGCCGGTGTTGCCGGCGATGAACGGCTTGATGTTGAACGTCGCGGCGAGTTCGTCCCACAGCGCCTGCCCGCCCCCGAATTCGCACCAGGCCATGATTTCGGTCGCGGTCATCCCGAAGGGGACGGCGGTGAAAAACGGATAGGCCTTGGACTTGCCGACCCAGTAATACTCCGCGCCGTGATAAAAATCGGCGGCGCCGCCCGCCACTGCGTCGAAGGCCTCAAAAGCCCCGACCAGTTCGCCCGCTGCGAAAACCCTGACCGTCATCGCGCCGCCGCTCATTTGGGCGATGAACTGCGCGGTTCGTTCCGCCATCGTCCCGAGCCCCGGAAAGTCCTTGGGCCAGGTCGTCACCATCTTGAATTCGCGCCGTGGAAGGCCTTGCGCCGATGCGAGCGGCCCGGCAGGCGCCGTTCCGCAATCGCAGCCGGCGAGAACGGCCGCGCCCAATGCGCCGCCGGCGAGAAAAATGCGTCGTTTCATGAAACCGCCCCTCGCGCCGCGTGACCGAAGCGCAGCGGCGGCCCGGACTTACGCGACGCGGTCCATCCGGACCCAGCCTGTTGCGGTCAGTTTTTCCAGCGGCTGGAAGCGGCGCTTGTAGTCCATCTTGGGCGAGCCCGCCACCCAATAGCCGAGATAGACGTAATGAAGCCCGAGATCGCGGGCGAGCGCCACATGATCGAGAATCATGAAATTGCCGAGACTGCGATCCGATACGTCGGGCTCAAAAAAAGAATAGACCATGGACAGCCCGTCGGTGAGCCGGTCGGTCAACGCGCAGCCGACAAGCTGCTCGTCGCCGCTTGCGTCGCGGACGGAGTATTCGACGATCATCGTGTCGACCGCGGTCTCTTCGACCATGGACGCGTAGTCGAGCACCGTCATGTCCGCCATGCCGCCTTCGTCGTGGCGATCGTCGAGATATCCCCGGAGGACGGAAAACTGAGTCGATGTCGCGCGCGGGGCCTTCAGCCGGCGGATGAGATCGGCGTTGCGGGCGAGCGCGCGCCGCCGCGAACGGGTGAGCCGAAAATCCCCGGCGACAATTCTGACCGGAATGCATGACTGGCACGCCTCGCAGGCCGGCGTGTAGATGATGTTCTGCGAACGGCGGAATCCCCGCCGCGTCAGCATCGAATTCAGGGACGGGGCGGCGGCGCCGGAGAGATAGGAAAAGACTTTTCGCTCCGTCCTGCCCTCGAGATAGGGGCAAGGGGCCGGCGCGGTGATGAAGAAGTCCCCGCTTTCAAGTCCGAGGCGCCTCGTGACGTCTTCGTTACGCATCACTCATCCCTAGCAACGGAATCTTAGCGGCCGATTAGCGGGGGGACAACTGCCTCCGGGGCGTCGCTGCTTCGAGCAGCCTGGCGCATCGATCCGATCATTTGTCGGAGCGCGCCTGCGCCGAGAAATGGCCGCATCGATCGATGAGGCAGAGGTCTGGAATTCGCTGCGTGATTGATCGACCCCTGTCGAACGCGAGCATCCTCCTGAATTCGTAAACGGAGCTGAAACCCTTGCGCGCCTGCCCCTGCGGCTGCGCTGCTGACTTTGTCTTTGACCAAATCGATGCTACGCGCATCGGACTTGAAATCGTTGCGGATTTTGCGCGGCCGCCGCGCGAAAGGACAGGCGATTGGCCGCCAGAAAAGACCCTTATAGGTCGTTGAAGGACGCGTTCGGCCGCTATGCGACCGGCGTTGCGCTCGCCGGCTGCATCGGCAAGGCCGGCGCTCCGGTCGTCATCACCGTGAATTCCTTCACCTCTGTGTCGTTGAAGCCGCCGCTGGTCCTGTGGTGCATTGAAAACACAACCTGGAGCTTTCCGCATTTCATGGCTGCGGACGCTTATTCGATCGCTATCCTCATGGCCGAACAGCAGGCGGTTTCCGAACGATTCGCGGACCACTCCCCGAAGCCGCTCGCGCCGGATGAGTATGAGATTTGGGAAACCGGCGCGCCCATCTTCAAGCATCGCCTTGCGGCGTTCGACTGCCGCGTGAAGGACCGCCATCGCGCCGGCGATCACGTCATCCTGATCGCCGAGGTGGTGAAGTTCGACGCGCGGACCGGCCGACCGCTCCTCTACTTCGCCAGCGATTACGACAAGGGTCCCGAGGCGGCGCCATGAGAGTGGCGTTTATCGGCCTTGGCGTCATGGGATACCCGATGGCCGGCCATCTGGCCGCCAGAGGACATGAGGCGACGGTCTTCAACAGGAGCGAGGAGAAAGTGCGCCGCTGGAGCGCCGATCACAAGGGCAAGGCCGCGGCATCCATCGAGGAAGCGGTCTCGAGCGCCGAACTGGTCTTCACTTGCCTCGGCGACGATCCCGATGTCGCGGAAGTCGCCGAAAAAGCGGCCGGCGCGATGACGCGCGGCGCGATTTTCGTCGACCACACGACCGCATCGCCGTCGCTGGCGCGCCGTCTCCATCGCGAACTCGGCGAACTCGGCATCGGCTTTGTCGACGCGCCGGTCTCGGGCGGGGAGGCGGGAGCGAAATCCGGCAAACTCTCGGTGATGTGCGGCGGCGACGCCGACGCCGTCAATCGAGCGGGGCCGGCGATGGAAGCTTACGCCGCACGCATCGTCCACATCGGTGAGGCTGGCGCCGGGCAGCTCTGCAAGGCGGTGAATCAGATTTGCATCGCCGGCGTTTTGCAGGGATTGTCGGAAGGGCTCCATTTTGCGCAAAAATCCGGTCTCGACATCGAACGCGTGCTTGAAGCCCTCTCGGCCGGCGCGGCGCGCTCCTGGCAGATGGAGAACCGGGCGCTCACCATGGCCGCCGGAAAATTCGATTTCGGCTTCGCCGTCGACTGGATGCGCAAAGACCTCCGCATCGCGCTCGCCGAAGCGCGGGAGAGCGGCGCGCGATTGCCGCTGACTGCACTCGTCGATCAGTTCTACGCCGACGTCCAGGCCATGGGCGGCGGCCGCTGGGACACGTCGAGTTTGATCCGGAGATTGCGGGTGCGGATTGAGGGGAAGGAATAGGTTGCGGTGATCAGGTTTTGCGGTGTTTGTACTGAGGAGATTTGTGCTCCATCAAATTGCTTGTGAAACTCCGTCGAGAAAGGTGCGGATTGGTTGGCTCTCACTGCAACCCGATGGCGCAGTCTCTTTCACCGCTCGCCGAAGAAACGCTCGAAGAGATTTTCATCTATTCATTCGAGCATTTCGGCGAAGCCCAGGCGATTAGATATCGCGACGCGCTCTTCGCACGCCTCGACGCGCTGGCCGAAGATCGTCCGCCGCACGGCCGGCCCTGTGAAGCGCTTGTCGGCGACGACGCGCCCAACGGCGTATTCTACGTGAAGCAGGGCAGTCATTTCATCGTTTATCGGACGATTGCGGAGGAAATCTTCGTGGTCGATTTCATTCACGAACGGAGAGATTTGCCGACGATGCTTGCGGCGCCGACCAATCGCCGCCCCTAAGTTTTCCGCTTTGCTACGAATCCTCGTAGCTGCGCTTGAGAAGCGGCATCGCCCGCTCAAGGTCTTCGGGCTTGGACAATGTGATCTCAAGATCGCCGGTGCCGAAGTGTCCGACGTTTGAAACGTCGCGGGTGAAACCCGGCTCAAGCCGCACGCTCGCTGGATCGACCTTGACGAAGACCAGTATCTTCTTGTTGGTCGGGCGGAACTCGACGCAGGCAAAGTTCTTGATGCGCTTGAAGGCAAGGTAATAAAGGAGGGTCGTCTCCTGTACGTCATCGCCCAGCGCCATCAGATTAGCGCGCAGCGCCTCGAAGCGGTCGCCCATCGCCGTGTCGAATTCTTCCATAACGGCGCTGATGGTCTTGTATTTTGCCGACGACGCTCCAGCGCCGTCGCCGCCCGGCGCCGCGAGGGCGACGGGTGAGGCGCCCTTGACCGATGTTGCCGCCAGAAGGTCGAGCATCAGCAAATCGGGTCCGAAGCGGCGATAGCGGATCAGCTCTATGTTACGTTGAATCTGCTTCACGGCATGGTCGTCGTAACGGTTGAAGTCGCCGGCGATGCAGATCAGTCGCGGTGCCGACCAATCGACGCCATCGGCGTCCTCCTTGCCGAGCTTCTCCATCGCCAACCACTGAAAATCCTTGCGATGATCCATCAGCCAGTCGAGATAGAACAGCCCCTGGTTGATGACGTTCTCGTTCGATGCGCGCTTGTATTCAAGGATTACCGGACAGCCGTTTTCGTCGAGGCCCAGCGTATCGATCCGCCCGCCGTTCGAGGTTGTGAACTCGGACGCGAGGAAGCGCACGCCGAGCAAGGCCTCGAGGTTTTTCTCGAAAAACGTCTGGACCGACTTCTCAATGGTGTCGGTCGTGCCGGTCAGTTCATCGACCCGGCCTGAGCTGATGCGGAACAGCTTGATGTCGCTCATGGCGCCGGTGTTCTGCCGTTTTGCGAACGGGATCCGCTCGCCGGCGTTGCGACCGTAGGGGGCTCAACGCCCGTCTCGCGGATCATTGCGAGGACGTTGCGCGACGTGCCGCAGTTCGGGTTGTGATAAATCGTGACGGTCATGCCCCGCGGCCCAAAATCTTCGCCGCCTTCGGCGCGTAATAGGAGATGATGCCGTCAGCGCCGGCGCGTTTGATGGAGAGGAGCATCTCCATCAGGATCTTCTCGCCGTCGAGCCAGCCGAGCTGCGAGGCCGCCATCGCCATGGCGTATTCGCCGGAGACCTGGAAGGCGAAGGTCGGCATGGCGAATTCGTCCTTCACTTGGGCGATGATGTCGAGATAAGCGAGCGCCGGCTTCACCATGACGCTGTCGGCCCCTTCGGCGATGTCCATGGCGACTTCGCGCAGGGCCTCGGCGGTATTCGCCGGATTCATCTGATAGGTTTTCTTGTCGCCCTGAAGGACGCCCGACGAGCCGATGGCGTCGCGATAGGGGCCATAAAAGGCCGAGGCGTATTTCGCTGCATAGGCCATGATCTGCGCATCCTGAAAGCCCGCAGAGTCGAGACCTCTCCGAATCGCGCCGACGCGGCCATCCATCATGTCCGACGGCGCGATGATGTCGAAGCCGGCCTTCGCCTCGACGACCGCCTGCTCGACCAGCAGCTCGACGGTTTCGTCATTGAGAATGACGCCGTCCTGCATCAGCCCGTCATGGCCATGATCCGTATAAGGATCGAGCGCGACATCGGCCATCAGGCCGACTTCTGGGACCGCATCCTTGATCGCCTTCGCTGCGCGGCACATGAGGTTGCCGGGATCGAGCGCGAGCCTTGCGTCGGCCGACCGGTCCTTAACGTCGGTAAACGGAAAGAGCGCGAGCGCCGGGATTCCAAGCGACTTCGCCTCGCGCGCGGCCTTGACCGCTTCGTCGACCGAAAGCCGCTCGACGCCCGGCATGGAGGCGATGGGCTCGCGCTCGCCGCGCCCCTCGCGGACGACGATCGCCCAGATGAAATCGGCGGGCGACAGCCGCGTTTCGGCGTGAAGCCGGCGCGACCATTCCGCATGCCGCAGCCGGCGCAGACGCGTCGATGGAAACTTTTGATCAAGATTTCGGGCCATGCCGAATTATTGCAGACGGGCCGTCGGCGCTCCATCTCTTTGTGCTCTTCGTGAACCCTTTGTGCCTTAGTGGTGAAAAACTAAACACGAAGACACGAGATTTCACGAAGGACACGAAGGCGCCGGAACAGGCCGCGATACCCCGGTTCGTCGGTCCGAAAGCGCTTACCGCACGCGCGAGAATTCGATTTCAAATTGAACGGCTTGACTTAACGGCGCCTTAGAGGTTCCGCGGCTATTTTGCCGAACGCGGGATCAGTTGAGTGAGGCGGAGATGGCTGCGTTTGACGGCGCGCGGAAGCAGGACCTTGTGGGCTCCAAAGCGCCGGCCCCGGACCGTGAGGGGCTGCGCGGCCCCTATCTGCAGCTTCTCCATCTCGTTGAGCGGCTGCATCGCCAGCTCCTCGACGTGATCAAGGACGAACTTGAGCGAATCGGCCAGACCGACATCAATTCGGTTCAGGCGCTTCTGCTCTACAATATCGGCGAAGCTGAATTGACCCCCGGCGAACTTCGCTCGCGCGGCCACTATCTCGGCTCCAATGTTTCCTACAATCTGAAACAGCTGATCGATAAGGGCTATATCCGCGACCAGCGTTCCGCAGTCGACCGGCGCTCGAAGCGCGTCTCGTTGACGGAAGCCGGCATTGAGGTGCGCGACCGCCTGGCTGCGCTTTATGAGCGGCAGCTCGCATCGGTTGAGCAGGTCGGCGGCGTCGATCAACCTCTGATCGAGTCAACGAACAAGGCGCTGCAGCGACTCGAGCGCTTCTGGGCCGATCAGGTGCGGTTCAGGCTGTAAGACGCAAGTCGTCCCGGAAAACCGCGAAGCGGTTTATCCGGGACCTCTGAAATCATTCATGAGGGTCCCGTGTCTGCGCAGCAGCACTGTGAGCTGCATCGCGCACGGGATGACAGGAAATCAGGCGGCCCTGCGTGCGCGACCGCGGCGCTTCCCGGTTCTGCGCGTAGCGATGCGCGATGTCCCGAGGCCGATTTCCTTGGCGAATTGCGATCGCCGCTTGGAGTAGTTCGGCGCGACCATCGGATAGTCCGCCGGAAGGCCCCATTTGCGCCGATAGTCTTCCGGAGAAAGATTGTACTGAGTTCGAAGATATCTCTTCAGCATTTTGAGCGGCTTGCCGTCTTCTAAACAAATGATGTGGTCAGGAGTAATGGATTTCTTCACCGAAACTGCGGGCTCTTGGCTCCCGGCGCTCGCCGTTCCGCCGCGCGCGAGCGCTTTGACCGCGTCGTGGACCTCCTGCAGAAGTCCCGGCACTTTATCCGCCGTCATGCTGTTGTTGCTGAGGTAAGCGGCGACGATCTCCGACGCGATCTGCAACGTCTCGCCCGCATCGAGACCTTCTCTGTCTTCGGCCATTGAGGACATGCTCCTTCCAAATGACGATCGGCTGCACCCGCAGCCGGTCTACTACACAGCTTTCGGTTTGACTTGCGCCGCCGCCGCGCGCCCTTCGCGTCGAACAACGAATTTCACCGATGCTGATCTTCGGCTTAGGAGCGTCCTGCAAGGAGATCAAGCGTTTCCAAGAGTATTCCTTAGCGGCGATTGTGGAAACCTCCTCGGCCTTTGGGCGTTGATCGCGGCGAAGCCGAGATCGCCGGATGAGTACTTTGCGGCGCCGAAGACTCACGAATATTTGAATTTAGAACGGCCTATTCTTCCAATCTGCGGCTGCGTTGCAGCCGGCCGGGGCGCCGCGTATACGGGCGCAGGCGAAGCCGCGGCAGGCGCGGGGAGGAGACACGATGATAAAAGGCGCGACCGCTGCGGAGACGGCTTCGCAGGGACGGCCGCTTCGCGATGCCGATCCTGAGGTGTTCGCGGTCCTGGGGCGGGAACTCGCCCGACAGCGGGTCCAGATCGAATTGATCGCTTCGGAGAACATCGTCTCCCGCGCCGTGCTCGAAGCCCAAGGCTCGGTCCTGACGAATAAATACGCGGAAGGCTATCCCGGTCGACGGTACTACGGCGGTTGCGAACACGTCGACGAGGTTGAGGAAATCGCAATTGCGCGCGCCCGCAAACTGTTCGCCTGCAGCGAAGCCATCGTTCAGCCTCACTCCGGATCGCAGGCGAACCAAGCCGTATTCATGGCGCTTATGCAGCCGGGCGACACGTTTCTCGGCATGGACCTTTCCGCTGGCGGACATTTGACCCATGGCGGTAAGGCGAACCAGTCGGGCAAATGGTTCAATGCGACCCATTACGGCGTCCGCCGCGACGATTGCCGCATCGATTTCGAGGACGTGGCGCGCCAGGCTGACAAGCATCGTCCCAAAGTCATCATTGCGGGGGGCAGCGCCTATTCGCGCCTGATCGACTTCAGGAAGTTTCGCGAAATCGCCGACTCGGTCGGCGCCATCCTCATGGTCGACATGGCGCATTTCGCGGGACTTGTTGCTGCAGGCGTAATCCCAAATCCCTTGGACCATGCTCATGTGGCGACGACCACGACCCACAAGACGCTGCGCGGCCCGCGCGGCGGCATGGTCGTGACGAACGACGCGGAAATCGCCAAGAAAGTGCGCTCTGCGCTGTTTCCTGGGATTCAGGGCGGACCGCTGATGCATGTCATCGCGGCTAAGGCGGTCGCCTTCGGCGAGGCGCTCGAACCGGCCTTCAAGCAGTACGCCAAGGCCGTCATCGCCAACGCCCAGGCCTTGTCGGCCATCCTTATCGATGCGGGTTATGCAATCGTATCGGGCGGCACGGACACGCACCTGGCTCTCATCGACCTGCGGCCAAAGGGGGTGAAGGGCGCCGCCGCCGAAGAAAGCCTCGAACGAGCCGGCATCACCACCAACAAAAACGGCGTGCCGTTCGATCCGGAAAAACCGACGGTCACCTCAGGCGTTCGCGTCGGATCGCCGGCCGGCACGACGCGCGGCTTCGGCGTCGCCGAATTCCGCGAGATCGGCCTCCTGATGGCGGAGGTTCTCGACGGCCTCGCGCTTGGCGGCGACACTCGCGCTCGCGAGGAAGCGGTGAAGGCGAAGGCGCGACGCCTGACCGCGCGTTTCCCGATTTACGAGTAGCCGATGCGTTGCCCGTTTTGCGGCTCCGAAGATACGCAGGTGAAAGACTCGCGCTCCGCCGAAGACGGATCGTCGATCAGGAGGCGGCGTCAATGCTCCGCCTGCGGAGGGCGGTTCACCACGTTCGAGCGCGTGCAGCTCCGGGAGCTCGTGGTGGTGAAAAGTTCAGGCCGCCGTGAACCCTTCGAACGCGAAAAGCTGCTGCGCTCGGTCAACATCGCGCTCAGAAAACGCGAGGTCGACGCCGAGCGCGTGGAGCAAATGGTCTCCGGCGTCATCCGCGAGCTTGAGGCGATCGGCGAGTCGGAGATCCCGTCGAAGCGCATCGGCGAGATGGTGATGGAGCGGCTCGCCAATCTCGACGACGTCGCCTATGTCCGCTACGCCTCGGTCTACAAGAATTTCCGCGAGGCCAAGGATTTCGAGCAGTTTCTCGGCGGGCTTGAGGGGCAGGAGCGCGAGCGGCGGTAGTTTCTATTCTCGCGCATTCCGCCTACATCATCCGTCATGACCGACGAAGTTTATCAGCGGGGGCGGAATGCGGCGCGCGTCGCCGCCGTGCAGGCGCTCTACCAGATGGAAACGTCGGGCGTGGGGGTCGAGGCGGTGATCGCCGAATTCGCAACCCATCGCTTCGGCGTCGTCGTCGACGGAATCGAATATCCGGACGCCGACGTTGAACATTTCGCGGACATCCTGCGCGGTGTCGTCGAGCGGCAGCGCCGCATCGATCCGGTGATCGAGCGCCATCTTGCGAAAAGCTGGACTTTGGGCCGCCTCGACGCCACCGCGCGCGCGATTTTGCGGGCGGGCGTCTACGAGCTGACGATGCGCGCCGACATACCGGCCGCCGCGGCGATCGATGAATATGTCGAGGTCGCCGACGACTTTTTCGGCGACGGCGACGAAAAACGCTTCGTCAACGCCGTTCTCGACGCCGCCGCGCGCGAGGCGCGGGGCTAGTGTCGGGCGGGGAATTCGCCATCATCCGCGAGCTGTTCGCGCCGCTGGCGACGGAGGCGGGCGCTTTCGCGCTCACCGACGACGTCGCGCTCGGTCCGACGCCCGAGCATGTCGTCACCAAGGACATGCTGATCGCGGGTGTGCATTTTCTCAGGGAAGATCCGCTCGATTCCGTCGCTAAAAAGCTCATCCGCGTGAACCTGTCGGACCTCGCGGCGAAGGGCGCAAAGCCCCTCGGCTACCTCCTCGCATGCGCCTGGCCGACGAACGTCCGGCGCAAGGACATCGAGGATTTCGCAAGGGGGCTGAAGGAAGATCAGCAGGCGTACAAAATCGCTCTCTGGGGCGGGGACACCACGCGCCATCGCGACTCCGCCGCCCCGCTCACCCTGTCGGCGACATTTTTCGGCAATTTGCGGTCGGCGATCGTGCGCCGAAACGGCGCGTCGGCGGGGGACGATCTCTATGTCACCGGGACGATCGGCGACGCCGGCCTCGGCCTTCTCGCGGCGCAGAAATCAGCGACCTTCCCGCATAAAGATCGGGATTTTCTGATCGGGCGCTATCGTCTGCCCGAACCGCGGCTGACTTTCGGCCGCGCGCTCCCTGGGCTCGCCAGCGCTGCGATCGATGTTTCCGACGGCCTCCTCGCCGATGCGGGACATTTGGTCGAACTCGCTGGGTTGAAGGCCGAAATCGATGCGGCTGCGATCCCGTTATCCGCGGCGGCCAACCGCTGGCTCGCAGCCGAGCCCGACAAGAATGCCGCCTACGGACGACTTACGGCGTTCGGCGACGATTACGAGATCCTCTTTGCAGCGCCGCAATCGCGCCGCCGCGCCGTCGCCATGACCGCGAAGGTCTCGAAGACGCCGGTCGCCCGCATCGGCGCCTTCGCAAAAGGCAAAGGCGTGACGCTCAAGGACGCCGGCGGCGCTGCAATCCCTTTCGCGTCAAAAGGGTTCGATCACTTCGCGCGAGGATGAGTCGAGGATGGTCGGAGCGACTGGATTCGAACCAGCGATCCCTTGACCCCACGGCCTTCAGCTTCCTCGGCTGATCCCGTGCTTTCCAAGCCCGGCATCCATGTTCGGTCAGGATCGCGACGATCTGCTCCGCGATAAACCGCGACTTCCCGATCGTCCTTCTCCTTGTGACGGACTCTCCTATCGGACCCGGGAACTTTCGGGGCTCAGGTCATGTTTGATCGCTAAGGGGAGTTGCTTACGAAGAATCGGATCGCGCTTTTGCGCGGAGCCTGCATCGCGATTACGGCGGCGGTCGCGGCAAGCCCGGCGGCGTTCGCCAAGCCCGACAGGCCTGAAAACGCTGCGCACACGAATAGTGGAAAAGGCTGCCTCGTGCGCGACGCCAACGGAACCTATCATTACGACCCCGATTGCAACTGGCGTTCGGTCGTCAGGTACGACAGGGACGAGGTCCTCGTCCTCGTCAATTATCAGGACAAGGGCAACCTGCCGGCGGGCGCGCCGCGGCCGAAATCGGCGATTCGCAATACGGAGCCATGGCCCGGCTGCCTTGCGCCGGTTATCGACGAATGGACCAAGCCGAGCGGCGAATACAGCTCGTACTGCCATTTCCGGAAGTAGCGCTGGTCGCTGCGCAGGAGCACATCCTCCATGCGAGCGACGGCTCGCGTAGGATTTTCGCCCAGCGCCGATGCATCGTAGGCGGAGGAATGGGCGGGCTCGGCCGCCGCCGGCGTGGCGAGCATCAGCGCGGCGAGGATAGCGAGCATCGCCGCGGCGTCGGGCTTTGTGCCCCGCGCTCCTCTGCGCCGCGGCGCGCTGCCCTGATCGATGAGCGGCCGGCGAGGCTTGCGCCCGCCTCCCCCTTGCGGGGAGGCCGGAATTTGCGACGCAAATTCCGGGTGGGGGCCCGAGGCGGCCGCCGACTCGCAGCGCCCAAGTTGAAGCTCTTCCCCCACCCGAAACCGCTGCGCGGTTTCGACCTCCCCGCAAGGGGGAGGTAAGGCCCCGCCGCCTGCCAGGCCGCCGAGGACAAATCTCGATGCAAAGCGCCTCATCATCTCCCCGGGTCGCCGATGAGGGCGAAGGCGCCCCAGATGGCGGGGTGCGCGTAGTGGAGCGTGAACGGATTATCGGCGCTCGCGCCGCGCATGAGGCGCTGGGCGCGGGCGAGGCGGCAGGCGATCGCCCGCTTCTTGGTTTCGCCGATCCGCATGTCGAGGCACAAGCGCGGCCGCTTTCTCGCACAGGAGCGTTGATGCAGCGAACCAACCGGCGCGCTGTGGTGAGTGCGCACTTTCGACCCCGGCTGTATGAGGCTCTGGTGGCCGATCGCCTGGCCACGCCGAATTGACTGCGACGCCCTTACGAGAACGTCCGCATTCATCGGGCTTCTGACCGGCTGATGGTGAGGTCCGCGGGGCGTGCGCCGGCGAAAACCCGCGCGCGCGCCGACGTCACCGGCTCGCTCGCGGCCGACGCCGAACTCCCCGGGCGGCGCGCCGCTTGCCGGCGTTCACCTGCGCGGTGTGACGCTCTGTTTCGCCGACGGCGCCGCGGTCAAATCGGTTTCCGTGAACGGCGGTCCGGTCACGACGGTCGCGACGGCCAATACGACCGTCCTCTCGATCACGCCTGCGCCAAACGGCGTCTATTGGGGCGACGCGTCAGGGGCCATCGCCGGCAGGATCAACGGCGCGGCGGTCGCCGTCAGGCCAGGCGGTCCATTGCATGCGACTTCGCTTGCGTTCGACGGCGCGCGCGTCGCCGCGACGCGATGCACGAGCGCAAACGCCTGTTCGGCGTTCATCCAGGAATTTCCGATTCCTGGACTCGATGAGGGGTATGCGGCCGGAAGAAACGCGCATTTCATGGCGTTCAACGCCGCCGCAAGGGCGTTCTGGGGCGATGAAACGGGCCTGCGCCGCCTCCCGTGAGGAGAGAATGCAAGTTCCAGCGCTCGACGACGCCCCAGCGCCTCGTCGTCGTCGAGCAGCGCCTGCGCCGTTTGCTTGTCGACGAAGGAGTTGCCGCTCGTGCGCGCGACGCCCAAGAGTTCGGCGGATCCGGCGCCGCCCTGAACCAGAGCGTTGAGGCCCCTCCAATCAAAGCCTAGTATTGCGGGCTTCTTAGCTGCTTGATCTCATTGTTAGGATGGTCGGAGCGACTGGATTCGAACCAGCGACCCCTTGACCCCCAGTCAAGTGCGCTACCAGACTGCGCCACGCTCCGCCGCGGCGGACCATAGGCGCCGTGCGGCGAACCGGCAACGGGAATCTCCTCCGGCTGCCAAAGCGGGCCGGCAAGAATTGATACCAACTTGCATGGATCGAAACTCATGGGAACAACGCGCGCTCTCCCTTCTCCCCATCGGGGAGAAGGTGGCGCGCAGCGCCGGATGAGGGGGAAGAGCTACCAGAGCTAAGCCCCGAAAGCCCTTCCCCCTCACCCTGAACCCCGGATCAAGTCCGGGGTTCCGACCTCTCCCCGATGGGGAGAGGTAGTCCGTGCGCGTTGCATGAGTCGAGTACCGCGCAAGTCGGTATTACATAGTCGCCGATCTGCCGGCGCTCCTTCCCGGATGGCGACGAGCGGATTACTCGTCGGCGTCGATCGCTTCGATGGCGAGCGTCGCTTCGTCGAGCGCCTCCATTGCGCGTTCGAGACGGGCGAGAACGCTAGCGAGTTTCAGCCGCACCGCTTCGGGCAGAGCTTCGAGATCGGCGGCCGAGAGTTCAGGTGTTTCGCCCGGCGCGAAATGCGCTGCGCCCTCAAAGCGATCGTCGGCGTCCTCATCGAGGAGCGGCCGCAATTCGATCGGCAGTCCCGCCGCCGCCATTCGCCCCAGTTCGGCGACATATTTGACGCCGTTGTCGCGGAAAATCTTCTGGACGCCCTTCGTTGTGTAGCGCTCGCCGTAAAGAAGGGCGCGAACGCCGCGCAGCACGTCGAGATCGTTCGGCCGATAATATCGTCGTCCGCCGGCGCGGCGCATCGGCCGGATTTGCCCGAACACCTCCTCCCAATGACGGAGCACGTGCTGCGGCACGTCGATTTCGGCGGCGGCCTCGCTGATCGTGCGGAACGCATCTGCGGATTTGGTCGCTGCCATGGCGGTCTCGATGGATGGCCGCCGCACATCGCGGCGCGGGCGGTCATCCTTAGACGAGTCGGCGCCGTTCGTCCCGGCGCTATTCGGCGGCGTCTTTCCGGCGATGGGCGGCGTTGATCTGCTCTTTCAAGACATGGGACGCGCGGAACGTGATCACCCGCCGCGGCGTGATTGGCACTTCTTCGCCAGTCTTCGGATTGCGGCCCATGCGCTCCCGCTTGCTCCGGACCGAGAATGTGCCGAATGACGAGACTTTCACCGTCTCGCCGCGTTCGAGGGCGCTCGCCACCTCGTCGAGAATACGTTCGACGAAGACCGAGGATTCGACCCGCGAGACGCCATGCTCGCGGTAGACGGCTTCGGTAAGATCCGCGCGGGTGGTCGTCTTGCCGGCCATGACGCCTTGCCTCGCCCCTCATTGCGGCGGGCGATGTTAACCTTTTCGCCCAAACGCGGTCAACCAAGCGATTGAATTCATTGGCACTTGACAAGCTCAGGCGCGGAGGAGCGCGGCCCCCCAGGTGAGCCCCCCGCCCATCGCCTCGAGCATTACGAGGTCGCCTTTTTTGATGCGCCCGTCCCCCAAGCCGGCGCAATAGGCGAGTGGGATCGAAGCCGCCGAGGTGTTTCCCTGCCCGGCGATAGTTGAGATCACATGAGCCGGATCGAGGTCGAGTTTCTTCACCACGCCCTGAAGGATCCGCTCGTTGGCTTGATGGGGCACCACCCAGTCGATGTCTGCAGGTTCGATTCCGGCCTGGCGGCACACCGTCACGACCGCTTCGGAAATCCGCTCGATCGCCTCGCGGAAAACCTTGTTGCCCTGCATGCGCACATGTCCGACGGTTCGCGTCGCCGAGACTCCGCCATCGACGTAAAGCAGGTCGACCATGCGGCCGTCGCTGCGCAAATAGGTCGCGATTACGCCCCGTCCCTCAGCGGCGCTGTCGTCAAGCGCCTCCATGACGAAAGCGCCCGCGCCATCGCCGAAGAGGACGCAGGTCGCACGATCGCTCCAGTCAAGAATGCGCGAAAATGTTTCAGCGCCGATGACCAGCGCGTGACGGTGCTGGCCGCTCGTGAGAAATTTTTCGGCGGTCGAGAGCGCATAGATGAAGCCCGTGCACACCGCTTGGATGTCGAAGGCGGCGCCTTTTTCGACGCCGAGTTTGGCCTGAACGATGGCGGCGGTCGCCGGAAACACCAGATCCGGCGTTGTCGTCGCGACAATGACAAGATCGATATCCTTGGCGGAAATCCCGGCATTGTCGAGCGCCGCTTTCGCCGCCTCGACAGCGAGGTCTGAGGTGCGCTCGCCGTCCGCTGCGATGTGCCGCTGGCGGATGCCCGTTCGCTCCCGAATCCACTCGTCGCTGGTGTCGACCATTTTCGACAGATCGGCGTTGGTCAGCACTTTGGCGGGCAGGTAGGCTCCGCAGCCCTGAACGACGGCGTGCCAGGTCATAATGCGATCACTTTCGCGCCGGCTGGCTCGGCGGACGCATCGGCGGCGCGGCGCGCGACTTTCGCCACCGTTTCGGCGATCTCATCCAGAAACGGACGGCGCGCGAGATTGGCGGTCATTTCAACGGCGGTCCGGACGCCGGCCGCATTCGCGCCGCCATGGCTCTTCACCACGACGCCGTTGACCCCGAGCAGCAGTCCGCCGTTCATGCTCGATGGGTCCATGCGCGCTTTGAGCTTCTTCAAGCCGCGATACATGAGAAGCGCGGCGAGCTTCGAATTGAGCGAATACTTCAGGGCATCCTTGACCCAGGAACTGACAAGGCGAGCGGCGCCTTCAGCGGTCTTGATGGCGATATTGCCGGTGAAACCGTCGGTCACGACGACATCGACGGCGCCGCTTGAAATGTCATCGCCTTCGACAAAGCCCTCAAACGCCATTTCAGGATCGGCGTCGCGCAGGATCCTTGCTGCGGTGCGGATCAGTTCGTGGCCTTTGCGTTCTTCCGCGCCGACATTCAAAAGACCGACCGTAGGGCGCTCCGCGCCGGTCAGCGCGCGGAAGAAGGCCTCTCCCATGATGGCGTATTGGACCAGTTCGTTCGCGGTCGCTTCGACATTGGCGCCGACGTCAAGAACGATCGTCTGACCGCGCTGCGTCGGCCAGAGCGCCGTGAGCGCGGGACGGTCGACGCCCTCAATCATCCGGAGCTGCATGCGCGCGACCGCCATCAAGGCGCCGGTGTTGCCGCATGAAAGGACGGCGTTCGCTTCGCCCTCCTTCAGCGCGGCGATCGCCGCCCACATCGAAGTGTCGCGGCCGCGACGGAGGACATGGCCCGGCTTGTCGGTCATCGCGACGACAGAGTCGGCGTGCCGGATATCCACGCTCTTGAGTTCCGGGCGCTTCTCGAGGATTGGCGCGAGCAGGGCCTTGTCGCCACAAAACAGGATGCGCGCGTTAAGGCCGCCGCCGACCGCTTCGGCGATCCCGTCTATGACCGCTCCCGGTCCCGCATCGCCGCCCATGGCGTCGATGGCGAGCGTCAGCCCCTTCGCCGGTGCGATCGTGGTCAACGGCGTCCTCCCTTCGGACGGCAGGATAGGCTTCGCCCGCCGGGAACGCCAACCGGCGGCCGCCGGCCGCGGCCTCCTCGCGGCAGGCGTTTCCTACTCTTGGCGGGAGCTCTTCGCAAATGCGTCACGCAAGCCGGCGAAAGGCGAGGCCGTTTCGGCGCCGCCATAGGAGTCGGCGAGCGATTGCGCGTCCGGTTTACGCGGATATGGATTCATCGCAAGCGACAATTGCTGGATCAGGATTTCCGCGAGGTCGATCGTGTCGCCTTCAAGCGGCTCCGGCGCATTTTCATCGTCGATGTCGCCGGCGGATGAATTTGCAGCTGCAAAACGCAGCGCGAAGCTCTCGTCGACGCGCTCCTCAAACAGTTCAAGACTTGCAACGCATTCCCGCGAGAGTCGCGCGCTCAGGTCGCCCTCAACGTGAATTTCGGCCCCGCTGCGCTGCACTTCAAGCCGGCCAGCGAGCGCGAGCACCGCGGGAACGCCGAGCCGCTGCGCGATCGGCGGCAGCGCTTCCGTATGAGCTTCAAGATCGGCGCGCAGGCCATCCGGCGGAATCGTCTCTATCAGGATCAAACGTGAAAACTTCGGTGCTGCACCATCAGACCGCTTCAACATAAACGCCTCCCGGCGCCGGAATCGGAAACGCGAGGCAGCCCGATAAGACGCGGCTCGCCGGCTCGGCGGCAAGCGCTGCGATGCTCGCGCGCACATAGGCGGCGAGCGCCCCCGCGTGAGCCGCGTCATGCGAGCCGTAGACGTTGCGGGCGAGCGCCTCTCCAAGCGCCCCCTCGGGCGCGCCGCCGGCGAGGGCCGCGTCATAGGCGGCGGAGCGGCCATAAAACGCCTCAGCCATGCCGCGAATTCGCTTGCCCACCGAGAGGTCGCCGACTCCCATTTCGCGCAGCGAGTCGTCGAGAGCCTCGAAGAATCGGTCGACGACGGCTTGGGAGATGCGCCGCGCTTCAGGTTCGGCGCTGAGCCTCTTGAGCGTGAGGAAGACGTGCAGGGCAAGCAGTTCGAACCGCCCGTCGACCGTGTCGGCGACCCCGAACCCCGTATAGAACTCCGGCCGCCGCGATTGTTCCGCTGCGCGGCCGTAAAGCGCCCTGCCGGCGTCGCGTTGCGGGTCTTTCCTAAATCGCGCAAGAATCATAGTTTGCGTCCTGCCGGCGTCGCTTCGCCGGCAGGTAAGCCGTCCGTTGTCGAGGATCAATCCATGAACCGCTGCGTCGCCGTCCTTGTCGTCCTTATGCTCGCCTCCGGCTGCGTCTCCGTGCGCTCGAGCCATGGTTATGTGCTTGAACGCGGCGAGGAGGAGGTGAACGCCCGCATCGGTCTCGACACCAAGGACAGCGTGCTCGCCAAATATGGCGAGCCCTCGATGATCGGAACCTTCGATCAGAACGCATGGTACTATTTGGCGAGTTTCGACCAGTCGCGCGCTTTCTTCCGTCCACGCGTCACCGCGCGCGAAGTCGTCGCGTTCCATTTCGACCAGAACGGCCTCGTGACCTCGGTCGACAAGATCGGGCTTCAGGACGGGATCGAGGTGAAAGTCGCCTCGCGCGTGACCCCGACCCGCGGCAAGGAGCTTTCCTTCTGGGAGCAGGTGTTCGGCAATATCGGCCAGCTGCCGGCGGGCGCCCTCGGCAGCGAGCAGACCCCGGGTCAGTAGAGGCCTACGCCGCGTCGGCGGACTTCGCCTCGCGGCCGTCGCGCATGAGCATCTGGTAGGCGCGGTTCACTCTTTGTGCGGATAGGTTAGCGGCGCGTGCGAGGTCCTCGTCGAGGTCGAGCGCGGCGATCGAGTCGGGATGCACCGCCTTGATGCGCTTTTTGTAGGCGGCGCGGATCTCTTCGGCGCTGGCGTCGCGAGAGATTCGCAGCACCTCGTAAGGATCGAACTGCCGCTTGCGCTTACCCCGACGGCTCGCGCGCGGATCTGCGCCAGCATCGCGTTCGGGCTCCGGTTCAGGCTCGGGGCGCGCATCGGACTCTGTCTGCTTCTCTTCCGACTGCGGCGCTTCGGGTTGGCCCGCCGCCTCCGGCGGAGGCTCAGCTTCCGGCGTCTCGGTCGCTGGCGGCGGAGGGGGCGATTCCGCGTTCTGCGACGGCTCCAGTTTCGCCGCGAGGGGATCGTACTGCGCTTCCCTCGGGCGAAGCTCGCCTTCGGCGCCGGTCAATTCAATGATCGACACAATGCCGGATTTTGCTGTGATCAACGTCGTTCCGTCGCCGCGTCTGATCGGTATGAATTTCCGCTCGTCATTCAGGAGGTCGATCAGACGCTCGCCGACCTTCAGAAAAACAAAAGCGGTGAACGGCGGCTCGCCCGCAATCCGGATAAGCACGGGCGTTTCGTTCTTGTGCCGCGAATTCGCATTCTTTTCGAACATAGGCGCCCGCCGGCGCGGCCGGGTCCCGCGCGCCCAAGCTTACGGATGCGCCGCTTAAGATCGGGTTGCAGGCGCGCTCAGCCGGCCACTCATGACCCGTTTTGAGACGGCCCACGCCGATCGCCGCTGGGCCGGCCGCCATTCATCCAGCGCATGAGGAGAATGACCGGAAACGCCCACAAGAGTCCGGCGGCGAGATAATAAGGGACCTGCAACAGCCAGTTGTTGGGGATGCGCTCGCCCAGGGCCGCGGCGGCGATGAGATAGACGGCAAGACCCGGCAGCAGGATCAAGGCGCCGATGAGTTTCCGCAAACGAGGGGGCATTCGTAGCTCTCGCTCCGCGACGGACCGCCGCGCACGCACACCGGGCGCCGCGCTCTAGGGTCGTGACCATGGCCGTTACCACCGCAGCCACGACGACGCCAAGCGGCGCAAAGCCTGTGTCGGCATGGCTCTTCGTCGTCGCCGCTCTCATCGCCGTCATGGTAATCGTGGGCGGCGCAACCCGCCTCACCGATTCCGGACTAGCGATCGTTGAATGGCGCCCGGTGACCGGCGCGATCCCTCCGCTGACGGAGGCGGACTGGCGCGCCGAATTCGAGAAATACAAGGCGATTCCGGAATACCAGCTCGTCAATCGCGGCATGAGCCTTGCCGCGTTCAAGCAAATCTATTGGTGGGAATGGGGCCATCGCTTCCTCGGCCGGTTTGTCGGCGCGGCGTTTCTCCTGCCCTTCCTTTATTTCCTCCTGAGACGGATGATCAAGCGTAGGCTGGCATGGAAGCTCGCAGGCCTCTTCGTCCTTGGCGGCCTCCAGGGCGCGCTCGGCTGGTGGATGGTCGCGAGCGGCCTTTCCGAGCGTATCGACGTAAGCCAGTATCGCCTCGCCGCCCATCTCGCGCTCGCCGTCCTCCTCTTTGCGGCGACGCTGTGGATCGCGCTCGTTTTGCGTTTCCCCTCCCCCGCTTGGGGGAGGGGGGATAGGGGTGAGGGGGCGACGACGAAGAGCGCGTCTGTCGACACCCCCTCACCCCCGGTCCCTCTCCCGCAAGCGGGAGAGGGGAGAGGTGCGCTACGCGTAACGGCGATTGCGCTGGTCTTCGCCGTTTATCTGCAAATGATTCTCGGCGCTTTTGTCGCGGGGCTACGGGCGGGGCGCCTCTACAACACCTGGCCGCTGATGGACGGACGCTTCTTTCCTGAGGGGTATTTTTCCGGCCCGCCCGGCTTCAACGATCTCTTCGAAACCGCCGCCGCGGCGCAATTCAACCACCGCATCGGCGCCTATCTCGTCGCAGCCGCAGCGGTCGCCTTCTTCTTCGCTGCGCGGAAGACCGCCGCCGCCGGCAACGCGCGCATCCTCTTATTGGCCGTCTTCGCGCAAATCGCCCTCGGAATCTGGACCGTCATCACCGCGACGCCCTTGCCGCTCGGGCTCCTCCATCAGGCCGGCGCGCTCGCCGTTCTCGCCGCGGCTGTCGTTGCCGCTCACCGTATACGGTACTATAATACCACATCCATAAGTCCCTGATTTTGGCGCTTGACGGCGCAACATCGTCACGCTATGCGCCCCGTTTCCGTCAAGCGGGGCTCCCCGCTCCAATCAGGACTGAGCCATGAAAACCTATTCTGCGAAGCCGGCGGAGGTCGACAAGAAGTGGGTCGTCATCGACGGGGAAGGTCTCGTCGTCGGCCGGCTCGCGTCGCTCGTCGCGATGCGTCTCAGGGGCAAGCATAAGCCGATGTACACGCCGCATATCGACTGCGGCGATCATGTCGTCGTCGTCAACGCCGAGAAGGTCGCCTACACGGGCGCAAAGATGAAGGACAAACGCTTCTATTGGCACACGGGATTTCCCGGCGGCATCAAAGAACGCCGGATGGAGGAGTTCATCGGCGGCAAGCACCCGGAGCGCGTGCTCTTGAACGCCGTCCGACGGATGATGCCGAAGGATTCTCCGCTGGCGCGCGATCAGATGACCCATTTGAGGGTCTACAAGGGTCCAAGCCATCCGCATGAGGCGCAGTCGCCGGAGACGCTCGACGTCGCCGCGCTCAATCGCAAGAACAAGAGGAACGACTGATGAGCGCCACGCTTGAGGATTTCCGCACCGCCGCGGCCGAGGCGGGTCTTACTGCGCCGGCGCCGGAGCCCATAAGGCCGAAGAAGGATGCCCAGGGCCGTTCCTACGCGACCGGCAAGCGCAAGACCGCGGTCGCGCGCGTCTGGATCAAGCCGGGTCCGGGAAAGATCACCGTCAATCGCAAGGACCATGCGGACTATTTCGGCCGCGCGGTCCTTCAGATGGTCATCAAGCAGCCGCTGGTCGCGACGAACCGAAACGGCCAGTTCGACGTCGATTGCACGGTGACCGGGTCCGGCCCATCGGGGCAGGCTGGAGCAGTCCGCCACGGCATCGCTCGCGCGCTCGTTTACTTCGAGCCCGACCTGCGGCCGGTGCTCAAGAAGGGCGGGTTCCTGACACGCGACAGCCGCGTCGTCGAGCGCAAGAAATACGGACGCAAGAAGGCGCGCCGTAGCTTCCAGTTCTCGAAGCGATAGGTCGGAGTGCGTAGGTCGTAGTGCGTAGTTCGTAGAAGAAGAGGCGAATCGCCGGCCAATTCTACGCACTCCGCACTCCGCACTACGCACTACGCAGTGGATTTCGCCTTTGCTCGCGGGCGTTTTTCGGCGATCGCGATCCGCGCCGGCGCCTTCAGCAGCGCCTCGACGACCGCCTCGGCCTCCTCGTTCCTGAGGCGGCGAAAGAGCTGGTCGGCGCGCGCGCTCCGCGTCCGCGGCGTTGACGCAAGTCGCAAAAAAATCTCGCGGGTCGACAGATCGATCCGACTCATTTGGGGCCCCCGCCGCCAATTTCCGTCGAAAATGCTTGTTGGAAAAGGTTAATGGGAAGTTAACGGATTCTCAGAGTGCGTCATATACGGCCTCGAAGAGGCGAAGAGCCCGCGGGTCGCCAATGAGGTGCGGCGACATGTTGCTCATGACATAGGCCGCGGAGAGGCGTTGCTGCGGATCGAACATGACGGCCGATCCGCCAAAGCCGGCGTGCCCGAAGGCCGATGGGGCGGGGCCGAAATGGCGGTTCATGTTGCGCATGAACCCCGCCGACCATGACAGCGTGAAAGGCAGTACGAGGTCGTCGCCGGCCACGCGCTCGCGGCAGGCGGCCTCAATCGCGTCCGCAGAAAGGAACCTCTCGCCGCGAAACATGCCGTGGTCGGCGAAAGGATGCGCGAGTTCGGCAAGGCTTCGCGCGGTCGCATGGATGTTCGCCGAGGGAATTTCCGCCGCCATCCACTCCTCGCGGCTGACTTTCGCCGGCGCGGACCAGGGCTTCAAGAAAGCGATGCGTTTGAGCTCGGTCAAAGGCCCGAGATCGGGCGGCTTTGGCGGCTTTTGCATGTAAGCGGCGCGGGCGATTTCATCGGGCCTCATTGCGCAATGGAGATCAATCTCGCCGAAATCCTCGCGCAGGATTTCGGCGACGCCTCGTCCGGTCGCACGCCTGAGGAGTTCGCCGGCGATGAAGCCGAAAAGCTGGGGCGAATAACCGCTCGCCGAGCGCGGAGGAAACAGGGGCCCCGTGGCCGCGATGCGAGCGCAGATCTTCCCCCAGTCGAGCCAATCCTCCGGCGGCATCTCATCGGGGAAGCCGACGAGGCCGGCCTGATGAGAGAGCGCTTCGGCGACGGTGATGTCGCCTTTGCGGTTCGCGGCGAATTCCGGCCAATAGTGCGCGACCGGCGCGTTGTAGTTCAGACGACCCTCGCTCGCCGCACGGGCGATCAGCATTGCGACAACGAGCTTGCCGCTCGAATAGATTCCGACGAGCGTATCCTTCGACCACGCTGTCGTGTTGTCGCGATCGAACCAGCCGCCGATGAGATCGACGACGCACCGCCCCTCGACGAAAACGGAAAATCCGGCGCCGCGTTCGCGGCTCTCGTCGAAATTGCGCAGGAATGCGTCGCGCGCGCGCCCGAACGGCGCCTCGGCGAAGCCGGAGATCGGTGAGGCCGACAATTCTCGACGCCCCTGTTTGCTCTTCGCAAGCTTGTTTCCGCCCAGCCCTTATCGCGCATGCCGGGACCTGCGATCTGCGCCAAGACCTACAACCCCGCTCATCCCGGCGAAAGCCGGGACCCAGTCCTTTCCGCCATGCACATGGATGCAATCGATTCTTCTACGTCGCGATTCTTATCGTAGCGCGCCGCAAGCGCGCGCTGGGTCCCGGCTCTCGCCGGGATGAGCGGGGTTATGAAGCGCTATCAAAACGACGAGCCGGGCTGTTTCAGGAATTCAAGCTCTTCAGGCGTCGATGTCCGCCCGAGGACCGCGTTGCGATGCGGGAAGCGGCCGAAGCGGACGATGATGTCGCGATGGGCTTCAGCGTAGCGGCAGTACTCCGCATCGGCGAGCGTGCGCATCAGCCTCAGCGAAGTTCGCTGATCCGCGATGTCCTCGCTATGCTCGAACGGCAGATAGAAGAACACCCGTTCGAGCTCCGGTCGCTGTCTGTCGAAGCCCGCCGCGATCGCCCGGCGGGCCATGACGAGCGCCCGGCCGTCCCCTGAGAATGCGCGCGCGGATCCGCGCCAGATATTGCGGGGAAATTGATCGAGGAGAAGGATAAGAGCCAGCGCGCCCTCGGCGTTCTTCTCCCAGTCCGCAAAATCGCCGCTTAGGGCGCGCTCGACTGCGGCGCCGAAGCGCGTGCGAATTTCGGCGTCGAATGCTTCGCTCTGTTGAAACCACCGTTTGCGCGCCTCGCCCTTCGCGCCGAACCAGAATTCGATGATTTCCCGAGGCCGGGTCACGCAGCGCAGCGGCTGCTAGGCGGAGCTCGGGCAGCGCAAGTAAGCGCGGATGAAGGCCTGCTTGACGCGCCTGCTCGAACTCAGGACGCCATCGCGCATCTGGTCTTTCGATTGCGCGTCCTCGATGAGCCGCGCCGCTTCGGCGCGATCCGCGCCTTTAAGCGAGCGCGCGATATCCGAGCCATAACAACCGCTGCGCGCCTCCGAGGCGCCGAGGCGCATCATGCCGTTGCGGATTCGGTCGGCGGAGGGATCGGGCGCCCCGTTCGACGGTCCCGAGCTTGCGCAGCCGGCGGCGGCGATCGCTGCAACCAGAACGGCGGCCTTGATGAGTCCTCTAGCCGAGCGCACAGACGATCCCTGCGCCCGCCGCCGCAGCCGCCGCGCGCGGATTTTCGATCCGAAGCAGCGCGTCGACGGCGCCCCCGGCGCTGCCGGCGCGGCCGAAATCGTCGAGGAATTCGGCGATGTCCTTTAGGTCGTCGCGATCGAGATCGTCGGCAAGTTCATCCGCAATGCATTCGGCGCGCGGTTCGCCGAGGCCGAGCGAAATAAGCTCCTGTTCGATACGCGATCGCGGCGACAATGTCGCACAGGCCGCTCCTGCGACTGCGATTGCGCTGAATGTCAGCATCCGGAAGCCAACCATCGCTCTCCGTCCTTGCGGAGGCCTCCAAGCTTCGGCGAACCGCTTTACAAAACGTTAACGTCGAAGTCCGGCCTGATCGAGCCGCCATTTGAGGGCATCGATGCGGTCCTGTCCGAAGAACGGTTCTTCGTCGAGGACCATCAAAGGCACGCCCCAATGGTGTTTCATCTGCTCCGCTTCATTGAGAGCAATAACCCGCGCGACAGCATCGCTGTTCCTGAGGGCCCAGTCTTCAAGCGCCTGGAGCCTGAGGCCCGCGGCCGATGCGGCCTCGGCCATGGCCTGCGACTGCTGCCAATTCTCCGTACCGCCCCAGATTCGGTCGGCGACGGCGCTGGCGAATTCGAGGCCCCTGCCGGCTTCGACGGCGGCTATGCTGAGCGCCATCAGTCGGTCCATCAGGGGCTGCTTCGGGTCAACCTTTCCCGACGCCATATCCATGACGATTGGATCGGGGCGCGGGGGAGCAATCGGGATGCCGAGGCGCTGAGCTTCGCGGAACACATCCCGCATGAGGTAAGGCAGGAATTGCGGACGGTTTTTCTCGAAGAAACCCGGTTCGCGCATGGCGAGCGGACGCACGGGCCTGAACCGCGCGTCGACCTTGTAGGCGGCGATGATGTCTGTAAGTCGGGCGGTCGCGAGATAGGAATAGGGACTGCGGAATGACCAGTAGATGTCGAGGTTCGGCATCGTGTCCTCCCGCGTTGAATGTTCCGCCCCCCGTCGCTATTTCGTCAAGCGCCGCGATCAGTCGGAGGCGCGGGCGGGCATGACGAGATTGCTCAAGATCGCGGTCCTGCAGGCGGGCTTCGGCGAGGACGTTACGCGCAACATCCGCTGCGTCGAAGGCCTCGTCCGCGACGCAGCGAAGGACGGCGCGAAGGTGATCCTCGCTCCCGAGCTCTTCCAGGGCCCCTATTTTTGCAAGCGCGAGGAGACGCGCTGGTTCAAGACAGCTTATCCGTATAAAGAGCATCCCGTGGTGACAGCGCTCGCCCCGCTCGCCGGGGAGCTCGGCGTCGTCCTCCCGTTATCGATCTTCGAGAAGGCGGGGCAGGAATACTACAACAGCCTCGTCATGGCCGACGCCGACGGGTCGCTCTTGGGCGTCTATCGCAAGAGCCATATCCCCGACGGGCCCGGCTACGAGGAGAAGTTCTACTTCAAGCCCGGCGACACCGGTTTCAAGGTCTGGCCGACCCGCTTCGGGACCATTGGCGTCGGCATCTGCTGGGATCAATGGTTTCCGGAATCGGCGCGCGCAATGATGCTTCAGGGCGCGGAGGTTCTGTTCTACCCGACTGCGATCGGCTCGGAGCCGGAGAACCCTTCGCTCGACACCGCGAGCCGCTGGCGGCGCGCCATGGTCGGACATGCGGTCTCGAATGTGGTCCCGGTTGCGGCGGCGAACCGCATCGGCGACGAGGACGGACAGGTTTTTTACGGCACGTCCTTTATCTGCGACGAAGCCGGCGACATGCTCGCCGAACTCGGCCGCAGCGAAACCGGCTTCGCCGCCGCGACCGTCGACCTCGATCACCTTGCCGAGCGCCGCGCCAGCTGGGGCTTCTTCCGCGACAGAAGGCCGGACCTTTATGGCGCACTTGCCGGCGGGAAGATCAGTGGCGCTTAATTGCAGTCTTTGATTGCGCTCCCGGGGCATCCATGCACGATGAACTGTTCCTGACGCTCGGTCAGATCGCGATCATCGCCGGGCTCGGCGTAATCGGCGCGGCGCTTTCGCCGCGCAATTTTCGCTTGGCGTGGTTCCTCGCCGCGCTCGCGCTTTACGCGCTTTACAATTTCCTGCTGACCCGCGGCTTCTTCCTTTTGCCGAACTGGCCGGAAGGCGCGCGCTGGAACTGGCTCGGCAAGACGATGGCGCTCGCTGGCATGCTGGCGCTCGCAAGCCTCCCCGTGTTCGGCTGGCGGCGCATCGGGCTCACCTTTCGCCAGGCGAAGGGATCCTGGAGCGCATTCCTGCTCGCCGCGGCGCTTTCCGCCCTCTTCTTCTATTTCGCCGACCAGGGCGCAGACGGCCGCGACGATGTCGAGACGATCGCGTTTCAATGGACGATGCCGGGACTCGACGAGGAGATCTTCTATCGCGGCGTTCTCCTGCTTGCGATGAACGAGGCGTTTCGCGCGAAGCTCAATATCCTCGGGGCGCCGATCGGTTATGGCGGGCTCCTGACCTCGGTCCTGTTCGGGCTCGCGCACGGCCTCAGTTGCGACGGCGCATTCAGTTTCGATCCCATGACCTTTCTGGTGACCGGCGCGCCGTCGCTGCTGCTTCTGTGGATGCGCGAGAAGACCGGCAGCCTCTTGCTTCCGGTCGTCGCGCACAATGTCGCCAACGGCGCATCGACGCTGTTTTGACCCCGCGTGGCGCCGACGGGTGAGGGGCAGGGCCGGCTGATCAGTCTCCCGCGTCGCGCTTGACGAAGGTGACGCAGAAGAGCGGCTCGCCGTTAAAGAGGTCCTTGGGCTGGTCGGCCCCCTCGATCATCTTGAAGGAGCGCGGGGTGATCGAGCCCTCCATGCGATAGCCCTTTTCCGCCATGCGTCCGCGGTGGAATTCGAGCGCGGCGGCGGTGAATTCGCGGGCGAGTATGGTGATGCGTTCGGGGTCTCTCATGGGATCCTCGGCTCTGTCCTCCCCGGCCATTAGCAGATCGGCCTCGCCCGCGGCAGCCCCCGCTCGACATCGCGTTATGCGCGCCTCATGGTCGTCGGAAAAGGAGAACCAAATGGCAGGACCCCTCTCTGACGCCAAGCCCGTGATCCTCGTCTGCGTGCGCGACCGCGACCTCGCCGTCCCCTTCTACCGCGACAAGCTCGGGCTCAAGTTTACGGGCGAGGATCCGTTCGCGGCGGTCTTCGACATCGGCGGGAGCGTCATGCGCCTTTCGACCGTCGCGGACTGGACGCCGCACGCGCATACGATCCTTGGTTTCGAAGTCGCGGACATGAAGCGCGCCGTCGCCGACCTCAAGGCCGAAGGCGTCACGTTCCAGATTTATCCCGGTTTCAATCAGGATGCGGACGGGGTGTGGACCTCGCCCGACAACGCTGCGCGCGTCGCCTGGTTCAACGATCCCGAGGGCAATAATCTAAGCATCACGGAATTCATCTGACGCGCGCATGCGTAGGCTCCTGATCGTCGGAGGCCTCATCCTCGTCGCACTCGGGATCCTATGGCCGTGGCTATCGAAGCTCGGACTCGGGCGGCTGCCCGGCGACATCGTCATCGAGCGCGACGGTTTCTCGCTCTATTTCCCGATCACCACGATGATCATCATCAGCGTGATCGTTACGGTCATTATCAAACTGTTTGGGAAATGAGCGGCGCGGGAGTTCGCGTAATGCGAGACTACTCGTCCCAAGGATAAAACGTATAGGCGAGGGTGATGGTCTGAACGTCGTCGAGGGTTTCGTCGTCGGCGATTTTGGGATCGATGAAGTAGGTCACCGGCATCGACTGGATTTCCCCGGCCCCCAAGGTCTGCTCGGTGAAGCAGAAGCACTCGATTTTCTTGAAATAGCGCCCGGCCTTTGCAGGCGACACGTTGAACGTCGCCCGTCCCGTCACCGGCGCGCCGGTCAGATTGGCCGCCTCGTAGAACGCAAGACCAGCCTCGCCGATCTTCAAGGTCTGCGACGGCTGTTCCGGCTCGAACCGCCAGGGCAACGCCGGATCGGTCGTCGCGTCGAAGCGAATGGTGATTTTGCGGTCAAGAACGACGTCGGCGGCCTTCGCGGCGCGCGACGTCGTCCCGCCCCATCCGGTGATCTGGCAGAAGGCGCGATAGATCGGAACCGCGGCGTAGGAGAGGCCGAGCATGGCGGCGACCGCGCCGGCCGCGATGAGCGCCGTTTTCCGGTTCTGCGCAGCGACGCCCATCAAAACGACCTGTTCGCGATGTTGCCGCCGATGCGCAGAATGGTCACGAGAAAAACAATCACGATGAAGGCCGCGAGAGCGAGCCCAATCGCAAGGTTTCTCCGATGGCGGAGCTTTGCTTCGTCCGGCTCAGGCATAAACCCGTATCAGGTCTTCGGCGAGGATCGCCGCGAAGATCGCAAAGAGGTGCACGATCGAAAAGGTGAAGAGGCGCTTCGCCGGCGCCTTGGCGCCCGCCTCCGATGTCAGCAGGCGGAACGAGAGCCAGAGGAATAGCGCGCCCGACGCCGTCGCGACAGCGATATAGAGCGGGCCGGCCATGCCGGCGACGAAGGGCAAGGCGCACGCCAGCGCAAGCAGCAGGGCATAGGCGAAGATCTGCCGTCTCGTCGCCGCCTCGCCTTTGACGTTCGGCATCATCGGCACGCCGGCGCGTTCGTAATCGCCCTCGCGGTAAAGAGCGAGGGCCCAGAAGTGCGGCGGCGTCCACAGAAAAATGATTGCGAAGAGGATCCACGCATCGAGCGGCGCCGCGCCGGAGGCTGCAGCCCACGCAACCACCGGCGGGAGCGCGCCGGCCGCGCCGCCGATGACGATGTTCTGCGGCGTCGTGCGCTTCAGCCACATCGAATAAACGACCGCGTAAAAGAAGATCGTGAAGGCGAGAAGCGCAGCGGCGAGATAATTCGAAGCGAGAGCGAGCAGCGCCACGGACAATCCGCTCAAGACGAGCCCGAGAGCGGCCGCCTCGGGACGGGCCACGAGACCGCGCGGAATCGGCCTGCCTGCGGTGCGCGCCATCGCCGCGTCGATGTCGGCGTCGCGCCACATATTGAGCGCGCCGGAGGCTCCCGCCCCGACCGCGATGGCGAGGAGAGAGACGGCGCCGAGGCCCGGATGGATTTCGGCCCCGTCGGCGATTGCGGCGACCATACCGACCAGCGCCGTAAACACGACGAGCGACATCACGCGCGGCTTCAAGAGCGCGAAATAATCGCCGGCTCCGGCAAGCCGGGCGTCAGCTGTAATCGGCGCAGTCATCGGCGCGTTATGCCCCAAAGCCGCCGGGCTTGAAACGGCAAGCCGCGCGGCGCCCGGTCGCGCATGGGTATCCCGGCAGTCGCGTTCGCGATAGAAAACCGCATGCTGGCCGCCTTGCCGATCATCGATTACGCGACCCATCCCGACTACGCGCATTTGCCTATCGAGCCCGACAAGGCGACCCGCGCGGCCCTGGAATATTTCCCGTAGTTCCAGGCCACTTGCGAGACCTTCACTGCTTGCGGAGAGGGCTTCCTGCGGCGTCCGAGAGAGGCTCGCGGCGTAGTCGGCGCGCTCGCGCGCGACGGCGTCGCCGAGCTGTCGCTGCCGGCGCCGCTCATGAGTCGCCTCCGCAGCACGGCGGCGCCGCAGGCGGCGGCGCTCAAGCAACGGATCGAAGAGCGGAATGCGGAAGGGGCGTCCATTCGCTTTAACGAGACGCTTTTGCCGATCATCCAGTGGGACAGGGCGGAACCTGGATGCGAAGAGCTCGCCGCAGTCCTGATGGAGGTGCTGGCCGAGATCGACGTCGCCGGCGTCTCGGAAGGATATTATCCGGGATTTGGCCCAAGCGTCGCTGAAGCGATGCTCAAGCATAATTTCGCCGATCACAAGGCATTTCGCGTCAAAGGCAATCGTACGACCTCGACCGCGGGCTTCCATATCGATTCGAATTCGGTTCCGAAGATGAATGGGATCATCTATTTGAATGAAGTCGGGCCGGATCAGGGTCCGTTTTCCTACGTCATCGGAAGCAATCGCTGGGCGTTCGACCTTGAAGACCGGGCCATCCGCAAGGCCATGGACAAATGCGCGTTCGGCAGCCAGCGGGGCCGCGATCTCTTCGCCGCCATTCCGCGCGACTATCAGCGCAAATGCTCCTTCGGGTGGGATATCTTCGATGGCTCGCCGGAAAGCGATGCGCTCCTCGCCGCGGAGCGCGCATTCACATCCGATCGCGGCGACCTCGTGCTGTTCGATTCGGACGGGGTGCACCGCGGCGGCGGAGTCAAAGAGGGCATGCGGCTGTCGATCCTGTTCAACCTTGCGCTGCGGGAGGTTCTTTGAACTCACAGGACGACATCGGCCTGCGGCAATCCCTTGAGCTACTGAAGGCGAACGGGGCCGCCCCGAAGACGATGTTCGACATCGGCGTCGCGACGGGCACCACCGGTTTTTATCGCACCTTCGAAACCGTGCGCTTTGTGCTGATCGATCCGGCCGCGGAGTCGGAGCCGTTTATGCGCGCGATTTGCGCCGAATTCCCCGGCGCGATCTACGAGGTCGTCGCCGCCGGCGCGGCGCCAGGCTCGGCGAGCTTCGGCGTCGATAACGGGCTCTCCGGCTCGTCTTTCTTTCGAAAAGGCGGCGACCGGCGCATGGTGCCAGTCGTCACGCTCGACAGTCTTGTCGAAAAGCACCGCCTCGAGCCGCCCTTTCTCTTGAAGCTCGACGTGCAGGGATACGAGCTCGAAGTGCTCAAGGGCTTTGCCGCGAATCTCGCCCGCGCCGAGGCGATCGTCGCCGAAACGACCTTCTGGGCTGATCGGAAGGCTGACGGGAGGGCGATTTTCCATGAGCTCATCGCGTTCATGGCGGCTAGGGACTTCGTTCTTTACGACATCGCCGGACTAGTGCGCCGTCCACGCGATGGCGCGCTTGCCGGCGCCGATCTGGTGTTCGTGCCGGCAACCAGCCGGCTCAGAGAGCACCGCACCTCTCGCACGCCGGAACAGCAAGCCGAACGCGACGCCGCCAAGGCCGCGAAACTCCGCGGCTTTAAGCTTAGACTCTAGAACCCGCTTTCGCAGTTGAATGCCTCGCCCCCTCCGGCTCCCCCGGCGCAAGGCCGGGGTCGCCACCTCCCCCGCTTCGCGGGGGAGGAAGACCGCCGCCGCACTTTCCTCCCCCGCGAAGCGGGGGAGGTGTCGCGCCGCGAAGCGGCGTGACGGAGGCGGTGGGTCAGGCAACTCTGATTCCGTGAAGTAAGCCGCGAGCGCGCCGACGACGCCGGGCACCAGTCGATGAAGTGGGCGAGCAGCAGGTCTGCGCACGCGCACGCCTGGTATCGCGCGGGGCCCGTTAGGGATACAAAGCCTCCGCTGAGTTGCGCCCATGCTGACCGCCCTGCCGATCATCGACTATGCGACGCATCCTGACTATGCGGGGCTGACGGTCGATCCCAAAAACGCCGAACGCGCCGCCGAAGAATTCTTCCCGATCCTTCGGTCAAAGCGCGAAAGCCTCGCGCTCTGCGCCGACGGATTTGACCGCCGCCCGCGAGCTGCGAGCGAGTCCGTCCTCGGCGCGCTGGCTCGCGATGGCGTTGCGGCGCTCGCATTGCCGCGTCCGATCCTCAATCGACTGCGAGAAGCGGCGGCCCCGCATGCGGCGGCCCTGAAACAGCGCGCGAAGGCGTTGATAGCGGCGAAGGCGCGCATCCGTTTCGACGACACGCTCCATCCGGTCCTGCAATGGGACGAGGCCGCGCCCGGCTGCGAAGTTCTCGCGGCGGCCGTCCGGGATCTCCTTCGAGAGATCGATTTCGACGGGATCGCTCAGCGCTATTATCCCGGCTTTCGTCCGACCGTCGCCGGGGCCGCGCTCAAGCGCAATTTCGCGGGCCACGAAATCTTCCGCGCCAATGGCGCGCACACGACCTTGACCGGCGGCCTCCACATCGATTCCAACTCGGCGCCGATGATGAACGGCATCGTCTATCTGAACGAAGTCGGCCCGGAGCAGGGGCCTTTCTCATATGTCGTAGGCAGCCACCGCTGGCCCTTCGACGTGGAGGACCGCGCGATCCGGAAGGCTATGGATGAATGCGCGTTCGGCAGCCAGAAGGGCCGCGAGTTCTTCGCTGCGATTCCAGCGGAGTATCAGCGCAAATGCGCTTTCGGCTGGGACATTCTGGACGGAACGCCCGAATGCGATGCGCTGATCTCGACCGAGCGCGTTTTCACATCGCAGGACTGCGATCTTGTCCTTTTTGACTCCGATGGAGTCCACCGCGGCGGCGACGTCGCCAAGGGGAAACGGCTCTCAATCCTCTTCAATGTCGCCATGCGGCCGATTTGACGTGCTCGGCCCTTCGCCTCTCCTTGGGGAGAGGCCGCCGGCGCATTTCCACTGGCTCCGAACGCGCCCCATTCTGGCCGGCGGGTGAGGGGTTCTGCGCATCCAGCGGATCGCACCCCTCACCCGCCGGCCAGCGCGCGGCGGCGTTCGACATTGTTGAGCCATGCCGGCGACCTCTCCCGACGGGAGAGGTCAGCGCCGCATTACCTCGTCCTTCCCACCGCCTCGCGGGCAAGCGATGAAGGAGCTGATTGAAATCAGTGCCCGCCGCCGCCGCCGCCGCCGAAGACCGAGCGCGCGCCATAGAGCACGAGGATGAGGACCATAAAGGCCAGGAAATAGGCGAGAAGCGTGCCGGCCTCCATGTTCATGAGACTCGACCAGCTCGTTTTCAGCTGACCGACCGCCCGGCTTCCTTCCTCTCCGGCCGGCGCCGGTCCTCTGAAGAAACCACGCAGATAGCCGCCAACGGCGAAAAGCACGAGCGCGAGCAACGTCATGGCCCCGATTTGCGTCCCCTTGCGCATCAAAAGCGAGGCGACGACTACCGCCCCGAATGCGATGACCAGCGCCAGATAGTCGCCGTTCATGAAGGTCGCCTTCATGATGTTGGTTACGTCTTGCACGATTGTTTCAAGCATCCGTCCCTCCACTGATGCAATGCGCCGCTGCCGGCCTAAGCCGCCGCGATGTTAACCAGTTCGAAAGAGGTACGCCACCGTGGGGCAAAACCGCAGCGCACGCCAATAGTTCCCCTTCGCTGCGGTGCAGCGAAAAGGATTTTCGCTAGTGGAACGCCTTGGCGTCGCGGTCGAAGCGAGGAAGCTCGTTGAACTGATGGAATGGCGGCGGCGAAGGCAGGGTCCATTCAAGAGTGGTCGCGCCTTCGCCCCACGGATTCGCCGGCGCCTTCCTTCTGTACACGAAGTAGGCGTCGAGCATGCAGATGAGAAAGACGACCAGGCCGGCGAGCGTGATCGCATAGCCGATCGAGGACACCATGTTCCAGAACTCGAACGCGTGCGGGTAGTCGATGTAGCGGCGCGGCATGCCCTGCAGGCCGAGGAAGTGCTGCGGGAAGAAAACGAGGTTGACGCCGACGAACATGATCCAAAAGTGCAGCTGGCCAAGCCATTCGCGGTACATCTTTCCGGTCATCTTGGCGAACCAGTAATACCAGCCGCCGAAAATCGCGAAGACGGCGCCGAGCGACAGCACGTAGTGGAAATGCGCCACGACATAATAGGTGTCGTGGAGATAATGATCGACGCCGGCGTTGGCGAGGACGACGCCAGTCACGCCGCCGACGGTGAACAGGAAGATGAACCCGATCGCCCACAGCATCGGCGTTTTGAATTCGATCGAACCGCCCCACATCGTGGCGATCCATGAGAAGATCTTGATGCCGGTCGGCACCGCGATGACCATGGTTGCAGCGACGAAATAGGCTTTCATGTTCACCGAAAGCCCGACCGTATACATGTGGTGCGCCCACACGATGAAGCCGACGAAACCGATTGCGACCATGGCGTAGGCCATGCCGAGATAGCCGAAGATCGGCTTTTTCGAGAAGGTCGAGACGATGTGGCTGACCATGCCGAAGCCGGGCAGGATCAGGATGTAGACTTCCGGGTGACCGAAGAACCAGAAGAGATGCTGGAAGAGGAGCGGGTCGCCGCCGGCCTCGGGCTTGAAGAAGGCAGTGCCGAAATTGCGGTCGGTCAACAGCATGGTGATCGCGCCGGCGAGAACCGGGAGCGACAGGACCAGCAGGAACGCCGTCACCAGAACCGCCCAGGCGAACAGCGGCATCTTGTGGAGCGTCATGCCCGGCGCGCGCATGTTGAAGATTGTGGTGATGAAATTGATCGCGCCCAATATCGAGGACGCGCCGGCGAGGTGAATCGCAAGGATCAACAGATCCATCGCCGGCCCGTTATGTCCGACGTTCGAGGATAGGGGCGGATAGAGCACCCAGCCGCCGCCGAATCCTGGGTAATTGCCGACGCCGGCGGCGAAGAACGACATCGTCAAGAGAATGCCCGAACCGGCGTAAAGCCAGAATGAGATGTTGTTCATGCGCGGAAAGGCCATGTCCGGCGCCCCGATCATGATCGGCACGAACCAGTTGCCGAAACCGCCGATCATCGCCGGCATCACCATGAAGAAGATCATGATGAGGCCGTGATAGGAGATGAGCACGTTGTAAAAATGCGCCGCCGCGTCGGGATCGTTGTTGGGCACGAATCCGGTCAGCACCTGGATGCCGGGTTCGGCGAGCTCCCAGCGCATGAGGCCGGACATGGCGCCGCCGAGAATCCCGGCGATGATCGCGAAGATCAGATAAAGCGTGCCGATGTCCTTGTGGTTGGTCGAATAGAGCCATCGAACAAAAAAAGGCGGCGCGTGGCCGTGCGAGTCGTCGTGAGCGGAGCCGGCATGGGGCTCATGGACGGCGCGATGATCGGCGGAGGTTTGAGCCATGATCCGATCCTCAGTTGACGGTTGAAGCCGGGGCGCCGGCCGTCGCGGATGCAAGCGTCGCCGGCGCAGCCGCTCCGCACAGCGGTTCGCGGGCCTTTTCTTCGGGCGTCCGCGCAATGCTGTTTTCGGTCTGGCGCGCCGCGACCCATGCGCAGAATTCTTCGCGCGAGACGACCTCGACGGCGACCGGCATGAACGAGTGCTTTACGCCGCAAATCTCCGAACACTGCCCGTAATAGACGCCTTCCTTGATCGGCCGGAACCAGGTCTCGTTGAAACGTCCGGGCGTAGCATCGACCTTGATGGCGAAATTCGGCAACGACCAGGAATGGATCACGTCGGCCGCCGTGGTCGTCACACGGATAGTTTCGCCGACCGGAACGATGGCGCGATTGTCGACCTCGAAATGGTAGAAATCCTCCGCGACTTTGTCCTCGGGGAGCATGTTCGAGACGATCTCGAAATCGCCGTAATCGGGATAGGCGTATTGCCAATACCATTGCCGCCCGATCACCTTCAGAGTGACCGTTGGAGCGAGTGCGATTTCCTGGTTCTCGCTGCCGCCGAAGAAACCCCCGGGTCCGATGAGACTCCGCCCGACATGGATGACGACGCTCTCTCCACGCCCCGGCGCCGATGCGAGCTTGACTGTCACGTTCGGCTCGCCGAGATCGGCGAGCGTATAGTCTGCTCCTCGCTTCAGGCGCCCGAGGCCGGAGGGGGAATTCAGGAACACCTGCACATGTTCGCTGCGGGTCGCACGCCGGCTTTGCGGGAAATCATTCGATACGACAAAGGTCGAGGTCGCGCCGTCGCCCTCAACGGCAGTGCTCTTTCCGTCAGGGATAATGTCTTCCTTATAAAGAAGGTCGAAGGACGGAATGGCGATGAACAGAAGGATGAGGATCGGGATGCCGGTCCAGACCACCTCAAGCAGGGTGTTGTGGCTGAATTTCTTCGGTGTCGGGTTGGCCTTCGAATTGTAGCGGACGGCGATCCACAGAAGCAGGCCGAGGACGAAGAGGCTGATGACGGTGATGATCGGCATCAGAATGGCGTTGTGGAAGAAGTGCACTTCCTCGGCGAGTTTGGACGCCGCCGGAAGCATGGCGATCCCGCCGTCAACCGGCTGAGTCGCAAGGGCCGCGTCCGAAATCGCGACAACGCCGCCCGCCACCGCCAACATCCGTTTCATGGAGTCCATCCCGTCCGCCCGGGGGCCCTAGGGCCCAGTGTCCTGTTGGCGCGTGCGCCGGCAAAGGTCAACGTGCGCTTCCTAGTCCCCGCTTTTGCGATTGCATGACACACCCCCCCTCCGGCTCGCTTCGCTCGCCACCTCCCCCGCTTCGCGGGGGAGGTGTCGCGCCGCGAAGCGGCGTGACGGAGAGGGTGTGTCAAGACAACTTTGACCCAGAGTACTAATCCCTGCGCGGCCCGCTCTCCCCGGAAAAATGGTCGCAGCGAGGAAGGGAAGAGGGAAAAGCGCGGCCGCTCTCCGCGTACTTTTCCCTTTTGCCTTTTCCCTTTTCCCTCCTACATGCCGCTCATGACCCAATCCATTTTCTCGCGGACCGGCCTCGATCAGACGCGCGCGCAAGCTGTTCTCGATGATGCGCTCAAAGACGCCGAAGACGGCGAGCTTTATCTTGAATATGCGCAGTCGGAATCTTTCGTTTTCGACGACAATCGCCTCAAATCGGCGAGCTATAATGTCGATCAGGGATTCGGGCTCCGGGCCGTCATCGGCGAATCGACCGGCTATGCTCATGCATCGGAGCTCTCCGAGGAGGCGCTAAAGCGCGCCGCCGACGCCGTGCAGGCGGTGAAGACCGGCGCGCGGGGCGATTTCGCAGCCGCGCCCCAACGCACGAACGCCAAGCTTTATGGCGACGACAATCCGCTCAACGATACGCCCTTCGCCGCCAAGGTGAAGCTTCTCGAAGAGATCAACGCCTATGCGCGCGCCGCGGACCCGCGCGTCCGCCAGGTGTCCGCTTCGCTATCCGGAGAATGGTCGTCCGTCGAAATCCTGCGGCCGGGCGGCGAAGTCATTCGCGATATCCGCCCGCTGGTGCGCCTCAACGTGTCGGTGACCGCCGGCGAAGGCGACCGCCAGGAATCGGGCTCCTATGGCAGCGGCGGCCGCGAGGGTTATCTGCGCTTCATCGCGCCGGAGGCCTGGAGGGCGGCGACCGACGAGGCGCTGCGGCAAGCCCTGGTCAATCTCAAGGCCGAACCTGCGCCTGCCGGCGAAATGGAAGTCGTGCTCGGACCGGGCTGGACAGGCGTCTTATTGCACGAAGCTATCGGCCATGGGCTCGAAGGCGACTTCAACCGCAAGAAGACATCGGCATTCGCAGGCCGCATGGGTGAGCGCGTCGCGGCAAAGGGGGTGACCGTCGTCGATGACGGGACTCTCGCTGGCCGACGTGGGTCTTTGACGGTCGACGATGAAGGCACGCCGACATCGCGCACCGTTCTCATCGAAGACGGGATTCTCGTCGGCTATCTGCAGGATCGCCTCAATGCGCGGCTCATGGGCGCAGCCCCGACCGGCAACGGGCGCCGCCAAAGCTACGCCTACCCGCCGATGCCGCGCATGACCAACACCTTGATGCTCGCCGGCGACAAGGACCCGGACGAAATCATCCGTAGCGTGAAGGACGGGGTCTACGCCGTCAATTTCGCCGGCGGGCAGGTCGACATCACCTCGGGGAAATTCGTGTTCAACTGCACCGAGGCCTATCGCATCAAGGACGGCAGGATCGGTGCGCCGCTCAAAAACGCCGCGCTGATCGGCGACGGACCGTCGATCCTCACCAAGGTCTCGATGATCGGCAATGATTTCCGCCTCGATCCGGGCGTCGGCGTCTGCGGCAAGGCCGGACAGGGCGTCCCCGTCGGCGTCGGCCAGCCGACCATCAAGATCGAGAAGATGACCGTCGGCGGGGCGGGCGGGTGACGAACGAACGACGCCTTTAATTCGCCGCGATGGTCGCGCGCCGGAAAACGGCGGTTACATCCTTTCCATCATAGGCGAATTCGTCGCTTCGGTAGAGGATCGAGCGTTCGTCTTCAATCAGCGGCATGTCGAGGCCTGAGATTTTTGACAGGATGATGCGCCAATTGTTGATCGGCGTTGCGGTCGCATAAGGCCGGCCGTATTGGTCCGCATCCCAATAAATTGCATTGATGATGCCGAATTTGATGCGGATTTCGTCGTTGGTGAAGTCATGCAGGTTCATCTCGCCGTCGAGATGGAGGCGCTTTGGGTAAGGACCTTCGTCGGCCTGGATGACGAAAATCATATCGCGGCCGTTGTCGAAGGCGCGGTTCGCGTCGAAAATCTCGATGAGGCGCGCGTTGAGATAACGCACATAACCGGCGTAGGCGGCGCGATAAGTGTCCCACGTAGCCCCAGGCCCCGGATAGTAGACATGCGGGATGCAGCGGCCGGCCTCGTCCATCGTGACCGGATCGTGCGGCATTGTGAGATGCGCGAACACGAACATCGGTTTCTCCGAAGCGGCGCGTGCGCGCTCGAGCCGATCGAGCTGCGCTTTCAACCGCGCGCATTCGTTGCGGTCGACGAAGCCGCCATAAGTGGCGATGAAGGCGACCGGCGTCGTGCGTAGCAGCGCGTGCTCGAATTCGTTGAGCTTCGACCAGAGATTGTCGAGCCCGTAGAAATTCTCGTCTGCATGCGGATTTTTGCGCGTCGGCTCCCACCAATTGCCGAGATGGATGTAGCGGTAGCCCAGCGCGCGGAGCTCGCGTTGAACCGCGTTTTCACGGATCAGCGCGTAAAGCGGCGTCTTGTCCTTCGCGGCCGGTCCCATCGCCGCGAACAATGGATCAAGATTCCTCATGTTCATGGACGATGCGAGCGATTGAAAGGTCTTGGGGTAATTGGACCGCGCGTTCTTGGCGACGAAGAATCCCCGGCTCTCCAGCGCGGCGATGAAGGCCGAATTGTCGTGCCCGTATTCGGCCTTCAGCACGCCCGCGGCGCCGTAGCGGTCCGGGACGATGTAGATAATGTCCGGCAGATCCCGCGAACGAAGCCCGGATGCGGGGACAGCGTCCCCCTCTCCCATTGGGAGAGGGGACAGGGGTGAGGGTTCAGGAACTGCGGCGCCTTCCGAGGCCTTACAAACGGACCAATTTGACGGAAGCCGTCGGACGCAGCCGGTATCATCCGCACCCTCACCACCTACGCCCTCACCCCCGACCCCTCTCCCAATGGGAGAGGGGAGTGAACCGGAGATCGCAGCGACGGCGTCCCGCGCCGCCGGTTTCTGTTGCGCCTGTTCGAAAGCGACGGCGCCTGCCGAGGCCGCGGCAGCGCTCGCTGCGACGACAAAAACAAAGGCCGCGACTTTCGCCGGATCGCGGCGCCGGAAAGGTTCGATCGCCGCGGCTGAAACAAGCGCGAGGCCGCCGAGTCCGGCGCCGACGGCCGCGAGGTCAAAGAGCCCGAAGAATTCAGCAGTCGACTGGAATCCGACGAATTTGAAGGTCGCGAACAGAATAATCGGGAAGGCGTAGCCGAAGCGGCGCAAGACACCGGTCGCCGCTGCAAGGATCGGGATCGCGACCGCGAGCAGGGTCAGCGCTGCGAGTGATCGCGCGGCGTCGGCGAGCGCGATCTCGCCGGGATTGTCGAGCATGACGCCGGTTGCGGCCATGACGACGACGGCCGCCGACGCTCCGGCCGAAAGGCCTGCCGCTTTCCACTCGCGCGTCATTTCCGGCGGTCGTAGACGATCAGCGTACGGCCGGTCGCCGTTATCTCCGTCGATTCGACGATGCGCGCCTGCCGCGCGATGAGCGAGCGGAAGGATTCGATTGCATAATCTGGGAAAATATCCTTCCGGAGGGCGAGGAGCCGGGCGACCATCGGGTCGGATTTCGGCACGAATTCGACGACGCCGGTCGGGGCCAGCGCCAGAAGCCAGTCGATGAACCGGTCGAGCGGCACATTGCGGCCGATCGCAATGTGGTGGACGAAGGCGAGCGCCACGAGCGCCTCGGCGGGACCGCGCGACACGAGGTCCTGACGCTCCCTGCCGTCCCAGCCCTGCCCCGGGCTCGGATTGGCCGCGTCCTGGTAAAGCGGCAGGAATTGGAGCTTTTTCTCGGCCGCCCGCGCGCAGGCGGCTTCGAGCGCGCCGTGGTCGGCGTCGAAGCCGACGGCATAGTGCGCCCCGGCGGCGAGCGCTGTCTCGGAATAGAGGCCGCTGTTGCAGCCGAAATCGAACATGAGCTTCGGGCGGGCGCGCGCGGCGAACCGGGCGACGACGTCTTGCTTCGCCGCCCTCTCCTCGCCGGAGTAGCTGTTGCGCTCGGCGTAGTCGCCCCAGAGGGTTCTCTTCGCGCCATAGAGCCTGAGACCTGAGATCCAGACGCGCAGATCGGTCAAAAGACCGAGATAAGCGTTGCGGGAGAGCGGGCGGGCGGCGGCGGCCTTCGCCTTCGCGGCGGCGTCCGCGCCGTGTTGCAGCCGTGCCGAAAGCATGACGTGAGCGGCGATGCGCGGCGAAAAGCGCCGGGCGAACGGCATCAGCCGCGCAAGCGCGTCGGTTGGGACGCCTTCGAGCGAGCCGCGAAACCAGGCGTTATGGGGAACGCCGAGCACGGAATGGAGAAGCAGCGGATTAAGGAACTGCTCGCAGAACTGGCGGTGGCCGACCCAGTGCTCTCCTTCCGTATAAGGACGAAATGACAGCGCGTCGATGAAGATCGGCCGCGGGCCGTGAAACTGCACATTGTAGGCGGAGGCGTCAGAGAGAGAGATTCCTCCCTGAAGCAGCGTTATCTGCAGATCGAGATGGTGGAGCGCGGCGCGCTTCAGGAGGGCAAACGGCCATTCGTAAGGATAGGAGACGAAGGGCAGGCGAGGGTGCTCGACGACCTTTGCGGCCCTGATCCCGCAATCATTCGCAGCGCTTGAGGCGATCACGCCGCCCTGATCGACCTGGCGGCGGAGGGCGGGGTTTTGATGCGCGACGTCGAAGTCAGCGACAGCGTGCTCGGCGATCGCGCGGAACACGCGCCCGCGCTCGACGAAAATTCGCCCCGCAGGATCGCGAAACGATGCCGGATCGGCCGACATTACTGCTGCGTAGAGTCGGCGGCCTTGCCTTTCTCGCCTTTTCTCCACGGCAGGAAGGACAGGAACCGCGCCCACCAGCCGCGCAGAATGAAGAGCCCCGCAGCGGTCCCGCCGATCAGGCCCTGCAGGAGAAGCGATCCCGTTCCGGGATCGAGATAAGCATGCGCCGGCGCGGTTGTGGCCGCAAAGACCACCGCCGTCGCGATGAGAATTTCAAACGGTTTGACCGGCATCTTGAGCTCGCGCGAGACGACGCGGCCAACCTGAGCAATCAGTCTATACATTTGGTTAAGAAATCCCCAGCCGACGCGTGTCGGTGTCCGGCGCACCCCAGTCGGGAACTTCCTCGCGCGTGCCGAGTTTGACCATCAACCCTATGTTTGAAGTTCCATCAGCCGGCGCCGCTCGCGCGTCGGTCTCCGGCATCGGCAACGCTGCGCGAGTCGCTCAGGAGCGGCTTCGGCGGATCGCATTTGTCGGCACCTTTCCGCCGCGCCGCTGTGGAATCGCCACGTTTACCGCCGATATGGCGCACTCGCTCGCAAACGCTGCGCCGCACCTGGCGACGGATGTCGTCGAGCTTGTGGAAAACGGGTCTGCGCATGAGGTCTTTGCGACCATCCGCCAGGACTCGCTTGAAGATTATGTCCGCGCCGCCGAACGGCTGAACGAGAGTCGGCCGGACGTGGTCTCATTGCAGCATGAATTCGGAATTTTTGGGGGCCGAGCCGGCGATCATTTGTTGAAGTTTCTTGCGCACCTGCGCGCGCCAGTCGTGACGACCCTGCACACGGCGCTCGAACGTCCTGACTCCGATCAGCGGCGCGTAATGGACGCGCTCGCGCGGCGATCGAGCCGGCTGGTGGTCATGGCCGAGCGCGGCCGCGAAATCCTCGAGCGGGTCTACGGCGTCGACCGCGAACGCATCGCCGTCATTCCCCACGGCGCGCCGGACCTTGCTTTTTCATCGCCTGCGTCGGCCAAGGCGCGATTGGGACTCGGCGACCGCAGAGTTCTGATGACCTTCGGACTGCTCTCGCCCAACAAGGGCCTCGAAACCGTAATCCGCGCAATGCCCGAAATCGCCGAAGCGGCGCCGGACGCGCTCTATCTCATCGTCGGCGCGACGCACCCGGCGCTCATTCGCCGCAACGGCGAAGCCTATCGCCAGAGCCTCGCCGCGCTCGCGCGGGAGCTGGGCGTCGAAAGCCATGTGAGATTCGTCGACGCTTATCTCGATCAGGACGCGCTTCTTGAGCATCTCTGCGCCGCGGATATCTATGTCACGCCCTATTTGAACGAAGCGCAGGTGACGTCCGGCACGCTTGCTTACGCTGTGGCGCTCGGCAAGCCGGTGGTGTCGACGCCGTTCTGGCATGCGCGGGAATTGCTGGCGAATGATGTCGGCATCCTCGTCGATTTTAATCGACCCGACGGGTTCGCCGCCGCGATCTCCGAATTGCTCATCGACGACCGGCTGCGCCAGTCTTACCGAAAGAAGACCTACGCCGCCGGGCGCGGCACGATCTGGGCGAATTCGGCGGAGAGTTATCTTGCGATATTCGCAGGCGCAGCCGAAGCGGCTCCGGCCGTCGAACCGAAGCCGCGGCCGGATCTCGCCGCCGTGCTGCGGATGACCGACGACTGCGGCATCCTCCAGCACGCGGCGTACCGAGTGCCGGACCGCACGCACGGCTATTGCATCGACGACAACGCGCGCGCGTTGACTCTTGTTCAAAAGCTGCGCGCGATCGGACGCAGCGACCCGCGGCTCGACCGCCTCGAGCTCCTCTACGCCGCATTCGTCAATCATGCCTGGAACGAGGAGACCGGGCGGTTCCGCAATTTCATGGGCTACGACCGGGCGTGGCGCGAAGCTTCAGGATCCGACGACAGCAACGGCCGCGCCTTCGTCAGCCTCGCTGAAACCGCCGCGGGCGCCGCCGACCGCGAACTGCGCGCCTGGGCGCTCGATCTTGCCGGCCGGACGGAGCACCAGCTCTCCGGGATGAAATCGCCGCGCGCGTGCGCCTTTCTGGTCATCGGCTCTGAAAAGCTCCTCGACGCTTCCCAAGCGGCCGGACGTCGGACGATCCTCGAGTCCGGCGCCGCGATGCTGACGGCTGCGCTCGATCGTGAGGCGCGAAAGGACTGGATCTGGTTCGAGCCGGTGCTCGGCTATGACAATGCCTGCCTGCCTCACGCGCTCCTCGTCGCCGGTAAGCGCCTCGGCGATCGTGAGATGATCGCCGCGGGATTGCGGGCGTTGCGCTGGCTCGCCGCGGCGCAGACCTCGCCGCTTGGGTGTTTCCAGCCGGTCGGCAACGCGACCTTCGGTCAGCCCTACAAATCGCCCTCCAGTTACGACCAGCAGCCTTTGGAGGCCGCTTCCACCATCGCCGCCTGCGCGGCCGCGAACGCAGCGACGGGAGACGACTTCTGGATCGAGGAGGCGCGCCGCGCCTTCGGCTGGTTCTTCGGGCGAAACGACCATTTGCTGCCGCTGGCGGACGAAAGCGGCGGCTGTTTCGACGGTCTCACCCCAGAAGGCGTCAACCGCAATCAGGGAGCGGAATCGATTCTCTCCTTGCAATTGTCGCATTGTGAAATGAAGCTGCTCGAACGTTCCGCTCGCAGGAGCACGGGAGGACTCATTGCAACTCCTGCGGCACTACGACCGTCGACTTGACTCCCAGCCGGCGCGCGTCGTCATCCGGCCCTTCTATCTCGCTATGGAGCCGCGTAACCTGCACCCGCAGCAGGCCGCACGCATACGGCGGGTCGTGGACGCGGTGCTTGCGCTCAGCGAAGCCGAATGCGAGAGCGAGCTCGCCGCGGTGAACGCCGATTTCGCGGTGCGCCACTTGCAGACCGCCCGCGTGCACGACGAACGCTTCGCGCAGATCGCCGCCGACATTGACATCCCGGGCGGGCTTTCGGCGGCGCGGCGCGAGCTGATCGGCGCCTATTTCTGTCACGAATACTCCTATTCCGCCGCGGCTGTGATGAATCCGTCGATCGTGCGGCATCCCGACCAGGGCGGGCTCGCTCCGGGCGAGCAGCGCTTCATCATGTCAGTTCGGTCGGTCGGAGAGGGACACATCTCCTCAATCTCCTTCCGCGAAGGCGTCTTGACCGCCGCCGGCGATCTGACGCTTCTGCCGCAGCCGGACGTCACTTTCGCCGCGGACGGCGCGTCGGCAGCCGCGCCGGACGGGGCGATCATCGTCAGAAGGCCCCCTTCCGTCCGCATTTCCGGGACCGTCATCTTTCCGCATACGCCGGCGCAGCGGAACGGCCTGGAGGATTTGCGCCTGACCCGGTTCGAAGACGAATCGGGGATCGCCTTCTATGGTACGTATACGGCCTATTCCGGACTCGCCATCCGCTCCGAACTCCTCAGCACCAGAGACTTCGCCGAATTCATGCTGTCGCCGATGTCGGGGGACGCCGCGGTCAACAAGGGCATGGCGCTGTTCCCCCGGCGCATCGGCGGGGGCTATGCGATGCTCGGCCGCCAGGACGGTGAAAGCATCTATTTCCTCAAGTCGGACTCGCTGACCGTATGGAGCGGCGGGGAGCGCATCCTGGCCCCGCACTTTCCCTGGGAGCTGGTGCAGATCGGCAATTGCGGCCCGCCGATCGAACTCGACGAAGGCTGGCTGATCCTGACGCATGGCGTCGGCGCGATGCGGAAATACTCGATCGGCGCGGCGCTGCTCGACAAGGCGGACCCGCGAAAAGTTCTGGCGCGCTCGCCGGCGCCCCTTCTCACGCCGTCAGCGGACACCCGCGAAGGCTATGTGCCGAACGTCGTCTACACCTGCGGAGCCCTAAAGCACGGCGACCAACTCTTCATTCCCTACGCCGTCGCCGACAGCGCCATCTCCTTCGCCATGGCGGATATCCGATCGCTGCTCGCCGTTCTCGCGTGATCGGCTAGCGATCGGCAGGGTCAAAGCTTGCCGCGCATCAACTGCACTCCGATGAGAGCCGCGAAGGCCGCGTGCGCCGCGTAAATGATCAGGGCGCAGGTGCGCAGTGAAAAGCGGTCAGACCTTGTTGCGGACAAGCTGAATCCCAACGAGGATCGGCAACAGAGCATGCGCTGCATACGCGAACTGTGCTCCACGAAGGTCCATATCGATCGCGCCGGACGCGAAAGTCGCCGCGGGAACAACCGCGGTCAGCAGGCCGGCGACGCCGATCATTCTATGGAAATCGCCTTTAATTGACAGCATATGCAGCGACCACAAGATGAAGCCGACAGCGGTCGCGTAAACGCCGAGGGTCGCGAACGCCTGATTTGATTCCCATAGCAGCGCGAACAGCTCTCGGTCCTGCGTGCGCGCCGCCAGCGCCGGAACGATGAAACCGTTGATGGTCGCCGCGGCGATATTAGCGACGGCGCTCAATCCGTAGGCGACCAATCCGGCGAGCACCAGCGGCCGATCGAGGCCCCTGCGCAACGAGAAATGCGCGAGGCCATACAGCATCCCCCCAACGAGAGCGATCATGAGGCCATGCACGATGCGTCCGAGCGCGGGCGCCGCGCCCGTGGGATGATGCGCCATCACGAGGACGGAAAGCCCCGCCGCAACGACAAGGGTCGCGCCGGCCGCGATATCTGCGCCGCGCCGGTCTCCCGTTGCGCCCGCTGCGTCCCTCATGCCCCTTCCCAGATCGAGCGGCCGACGATCGAAGTGACGATCGTCGATAGGATCGTCAGGTATAACATGGCCACGAAGGCCGCTGCGAACAGCGTTTTCACCCAGCCGCGTCCATAGGCGCGCTTCATCGCGAAAATGAAATAGAGGACGAGGGCGACACCAGTCGCGGCGCCGGCGTGGGGAATGTTGAAACGGGCCGCCAAAATTCCGGCGCCGGCGATCGCGAAAGCCGCAGCGTGGCTGTAGAGCGAGAGCACCAGATTATCGAACAGGAGCGCATTCCGCCCGCGGATAAACAAGGCGATCAGGAACGCGAGCACCGGCGTCATCAGGAACATCACGCGCGGCAGCCACGTATTGATGTCGTTGTTCAGAGTGCGCGGGTCTTCGATCACCGCGGAAATGCCGGTCGTCGCCCTTTCGAAGGCCGATATCGCCGCCTGCGCATCAATCGGATCCTCGGCCGGGCGTTCGGCCTCCTTCTTCGCCTCCGCCTCGGCGGCGGCGCGCATGCTGTCGGCGCATTGGCGCCAGGCCTCATGATCGACCTTGACGTCCTGGGGCCGCACGAAGAACCGCGTCCGGATATTGATCGGGCAGGTGAGTTTGCGTCCCTCAATGGCGATGAACTCCTCGTCTTCAAATATTTCCGGGTTCTCGCGTTTCGCCTCTTCGAACGCGGCCTTCTCTTCCGCAAGCTGCGCCGCAGTCTTGCGCGTCACCTCGACGGCGACGAACATGGTCTTGGTCATCGAGAGTTCCAGAAAGAACAGGAAACTCACGACGAGGAAGAGCCGGATCGGCGGCGTGAAACGCGACCGGCGTCCGTGCGAATAGCTGGTCGGCACAAGGCCGGGGGCGGCGGCCATCAGGCCGAGAGTCCGCCACATGCGCGAATCGAATCCGAAAGTGTCGCGCAGAAACTCCGTGAAGAGAACGAAGGAGCTGCGCCTCAGGTCGTCGTTCTTCTGGCCGCAATTCGGGCAGAACGGACCGACCACGCCGGCTCCGCAGGAAAGGCAGGCCGCGACGGCCGCCGCGCCGAGCGCGCCGGCTTCGCCGGAGTCGATATCGCCTTCGGTCGGATCCTGATCGTGGATCATGATTTGCCCCGGGGCCACTTTACCAGACCGGCCGCGCGGATTGAACCGCCCGGGTTAGCCGCGCCCGGCGCGCAGAACGTGGCGGATTTTCTGGGCGAGGATGATCGACGCCAACGCGATGGTGACGAGGTTCGATGCGATCACCGGGCCGCTCCTAATCATCAGCCCGTAGACCTCCCACAACGCGATGCCGATGACGAAGAGAACATACATCGCAAGCGAAATGGCTTCGGTATCGCCGGTCTTAAGCACGCGCAGGGCCTGCGGAACGAATGAGATCGTCGTCAATGTTGCGGCGATCCCGCCGACCCAATCCGCGTTCATATTTCGCTCCAAGTCCGATCGACGCGCTCCGGTTCCGCGCAAGGTTGCGCCTATTTGGGCGCTCTTAAGCCGGCGTCCTTCAGAATGGCGTGCAGCGTCCCCGTCGGGATATCCTTGCTGTGGATGGGCACGACGACGCGGCGCTTCGTGGCTGGGTGTTTGCGTGACTGCCTGACTGGCGCGTGAAAACGAATCCATTCCGTTCAAGAAGCCGGCGCAATTCCCTGGGAGTCATGGATCGCTTTCAGAGGCTTGCGGCCGAGGCGGATCAGGCCGTTCGTCTGCGCCGCGACGCCCTCTTGCGACTTGGCGACGCCGCCTTGCCCGGCATCAGCGCTTCCTCCATCACGTCATCGAGATAGAGTCGCACGGCGTCCTTCAGATTTGCGAGCGCGTCACCCCGCGTGGCGCCATGCGTATGCGCGCCAGGAAGCTCGGGACTCCAGGCGTGAAACCCGTCGCCATCCGCCTCGATGCAAAATGTCACCATGGGCGCTATTGTGGGTGAGGCGCGGCTGAGTGTCCAGCCGCGGCCAAATGTCTTAAGCAGAGCCAATGGCGACATTCGCCGCTGGATTCGTCACCCGATTTGCGCCTTCGCCGACGGGCTTCCTTCATGTCGGCCATGCCTTCTCGGCGCTGACGGCGTTTCGCGCGGCTGAGGCCGCCGGGGGGCGGTTCTTGTTGCGCATCGAGGACATCGACCTCGGCCGCTGCCGTCCCGAGTTCGAGGCGGCGATCTACGAGGATCTCGAATGGCTCGGAATCGAATGGGAGAAGCCGGTTCGTCGGCAGTCGGAGCATTTCGACGATTACGCGCGCGCGCTGCAAAGCCTCATCGACAAGGGCCTCGTTTATCGCTGCTTTAAAACGCGCAAGGAGATTCTCGACGATATCGCGCGCGCCCCGCATCTGCCTGCGTCGGGACCTGAAGGGCAGCCCCTTGTGGGAGCGGCGCTCGCCGCCCATGAGGAACGCTCGCTGCTTGCACAAGGCGCCCCATTCGCGTGGCGGCTGTCTTTGGCCGCAGCGCGGGCGACGCTCGGCGCCCGTTTCGACGAACTCAGCCTCGCGGTCGAAGACGTCGATGCGCATGCGCTCCGCAAAATGCCGGCGACTCCTGCACTGTTCGGCGACGCCGTCATCGGTCGGAAGGATTCAGGAACGAGTTATCATCTCGCTTCGGTTCATGACGACGCCCTGCAAGGCGTAACGCACGTCATCCGCGGCGAGGACCTCGCGGCGGCGGCGCATCTGCATCGCCTCCTCCAGGAGCTGCTGGACCTGCCTGCGCCAGTCTACCGCCATCACCGGCTGGTCACGGACGAAACAGGCCGCCGCCTCGCCAAACGCGACCGCGCGGCGACGCTAAAGTCCCTGCGCGAGCGCGGGCTCAGTCCGCGCGACATTCCAGCTTTGCGCGATTCTTTTGGGTCACCAGCCGAGCGAGGCCGGCGCGGATGACAAATCCTTCATTCATCGAGCCGGTCGCACCTCTCGCCGGCCGGATTTGCTAGTTACGACCCGTCGGCCGGTTCGTTCGCGTCACGCCTTCCTGACAGCAAAGAGGGGTTTCTGATGGCCATGCAATTTGATCGCCGCGCGCTTCTGCGCGCCGGCGCCGCCGCAACCGCCGTGGTCCCGTTCGTCGGCATTCCGGCGCTCGCCGGCTACGCCGCAACGCCTGCGCTCCGCCGCAACGCGTCGACGATGGGGGCGAACGATCCGATTCTCGTCGGCTATCGCAAAGCGATCACCGCGATGAAGGCGCTTGCCGATGACAATCCGTGCAGCTGGATTTATCAGGCATCGATCCACGGGGCGCCGCCGGGGCCGAGCCATCCGGCCTGGCGCACCTGCGAACACGGGGCAGAGTTCTTCTGGTCCTGGCACCGGATGGAGCTCTACTGGTTCGAACGCATCGTCCGGAAATTCTCCGGCATGTATGACTGGGCGCTTCCCTATTGGGACTGGACCAATCCGGCGCAGCTCCAGCTTCCGGCGCAGTTTCGCGTTTCGACCAGCGTTCTTTACGATGCGAGCCGCAACGCCGCGATGAACAACGGAACCGGGTCGCTGTCGGCGACCATTCCAGCCTCGATCGCGAGCGGTCTGAGCCTTCTGAATTTCTTCGACGCCGCGGGCTCGATCTCGGGGACCCATGGCGGCATCCACGGCGCCGTCGGCGGCAATATGAGTTCGGTTTCGACGGCCGGCCGCGATCCCATCTTCTACGTTCATCACAGCCAGTGCGACCGCTTGTGGAATCTCTGGCTCGCGATGGGCGGCGGGCGATCGAGTCCGATCAGCGACGCTGCGTGGAAAGGCGAAACCTTCACTTTCTTCGACGAATGCTGCGATCAGGTGACGATGAGGGGCTGCGACGTCCTGCGCGCCGCGGAGCAGCTCGGCTACGCCTATGAAGAAGAGCCGGCGCAGATCAAGCAGTACTGCCTGAAGCTCGTTTTGGCGTGGAAGGCCCGTGCGGCGATTTCCCCGATCAAGACGCCTGCGCCGGTGACGCTCGGGCGGAGTCCGGTATCGCTGCCGCTCGCCCCGCCCGAAGACCGCGCGCTCGCGCCGCGATTGTCGGGTCTTGCGCAGTCTGCGGCTGAAACCGCCGTTCTCGTTTTGAGCGGCGTTGAGGCCGATGCGCCTCCCGGTGCGTCGTGGGAGGTCTATGTCGGTCCCAAGAGCGGCCAGCGCGGCGCGCAAAGCCCCTATCTCGTCGGCGTCTTTTCACTCTTTGGTCAGGGGATCAAAACCGAGGGACACAGCCACGATCCGGCGGAGTTCGCATTTCCGATCGACCGCGCCGTGGCCGCCGCGGGGGCCGAAAATCTCGAGGTCACATTCGTCCCGACCTCGGCGGTGGTCGTCAGGGGCCGCGCCCAGCCGGCGCAGGTCCGCTCGAATGTCACGGTCGGCAAGGTGAGCCTCGGCGTCGACTCCGCTCAGCAATTGCCCGCCGGCGCGCTCGATCAGCGCGAGGAGTAAACCCGCGTCGCAATCTCCGCCGAAGCGGCCGGCGGTGGGATCTGCGGCGCCACCGCGTCGCGCAAGATCGGCGGCGAGTAAAGGAGAAGCCGTGCTTCAACTATCCGCTGGCGGACAACTTCTTGCCGCCGGCGCTCTCCTCGCGAACGCAATGCTCGGTTGCGCCGCCAAGAAACCGGATGACGCGGCGGCGGCTTCCGCCCCATCCTCTTGTCCAGAAGAGCATCTGCGGACGGCTGATATCATCGCCCGCGTCGCAATCGCCGATCCGCTTGTCCTCGACCATTCACGGACTTCGCTGCCTCTGATTGCCGCGGAAGATCGCGCGACCGCGGAGCGTCTCAGGACGATCGCGCAAAGTGAAACCGAGTCGGTCCTCCTGCAACTCAGATGCATCCAGGCGGACAGCCCGCCCGGCGCCATGTGGGAGGTCTATGTCGGGATGCCTGCGGAAGGCGAGCCGAACGCGACGAGCCCGCATCTCGTCGGCATCGTCGCGCTCTACGGCGTCGGCGTGAAGTCCGACCCGTCGGGCGATCCCTTCGCGGAATTCATTTTTCCGCTCGACCGCGCGATCCTTGCCGCCTCTGACGCCGCTCCGCTGCAAGCGACGTTCGTCGCAAGCTCGGGTCGTGTCGTCGACGGCGCAGCGGTTCCGCCGGACGTACAATCGCCGGTCAGAATCGGCGAGGTGAATCTGCTTATCGAGCGGGCGGCGACGCCGTAAGAAATCGCAACTCTGCCCGCATGGTTCAAATCACCGGTTCAGCGAGGCGGCGCTCGCTGCAGGATAGCGGTCGCCGGTTACGGCCCCCGGCGGGATCGCGCGCTCGATCGCAGCGATGTCGTCCGCAGTCAGAGCGACGTTGACCGCGCCGATATTTTCCTCAAGGCGCGCGAGCTTCTTGGTGCCGGGGATCGGCACGATGTCGTCTCCTTTGGCCAGGACCCAAGCCAATGCGATCTGGGCGAGGCTCGCGCGTTTCTTCCGCGCGATCAGCTCGAGCTGATCAACGAGCGACAGGTTCTTTTCAAGCGCGCCGCCGGCGAACCGCGGGTTCATCACGAGCCGATAGTCGCGCTCGCCGAAATCCTTCTTGCTGCGGAAGGCGCCGGTCAAGAGCCCGCGCCCGAGCGGCGAATAGGCGACGAAGGTCGCGCCGATCCCCCGGCATGCCGGGATCATCTCTTTCTCCATGTCGCGCGTCATGATCGAATATTCGGACTGTAGCGCCGCGATCGGGTGGACGGCGTTCGCCTTTTTCAGCGTGTCGGCGCTCACTTCCGAAAGACCGAGCGCCTTGACCTTGCCGGCTCTGACGAGCCCCGCCATCGCCCCGACCGAGTCTTCGATCGGCACGGAAGGATCGCGGCGGTGCATGTAGTAAAGATCGATCGAATCGATGCGGAGCCGTTTGAGCGAGGCGTCGCAGGCCTCGCGGATATAGGCGGGATCGTTGGAGAGGCCCGAGACCATTCCGTCGGCCCCGCGCAAGACCGCGAACTTGGTGGCGATCACCACGTCCCTGCGGCGTCGTTTCAAGAATCCCGCAAGCTGCTCTTCATTGCGCCCCGATCCGTACATGTCGGCGGTGTCGAAGAAATTGATCCCGTGCTCGACCGCAGCGTCGAGAATCTTCTCGGCCTCGGCGTTGGCGAGCGCCTCGCCGTAAAACTCCGCAAGCCCCATGCACCCGAAGCCAAGGTGAGAAACCATGAGGCCGGATTTGCCGAGCGGGACTTTTTTCATTGCGGGAGCTCCTCTTGCGGTGTCGCGAACAAAGCACCCAGAGGGGCTTCACGCAACGCCTGGAAACCGGTTCTCTCGCGCTACGGCGTGAGCGCAGCGGCGGTGATCATGCCGACGACGAGGCCGACTCCGGCCTGGACGACGCCGGCGCTCACTTTGCCTTCGTTGAAGTCGCTAGTGAGTTTCGGCATCGCGATGCGCGCGGCCATATGGGCGAGGATTTGCATGCCGAGGACGACCGCGCCCCAGATCGCCGCTTCGAGCGCGCTCGCAGTGACGGCGAAAATGAGATTTAAGGGCAGCGCGAAGCCGATGGTCGCGCCGACCAGTCCGACGGCGGCCGCGGCGTTGCCGGCGCGGATGAGCTTGTGCTCCTTATGCGGCGTGGTCAGGCTGTAAAGCACGAGGAAGGCGACGACGAGTCCCGCCCCGACCAAAAAATGGATTGCGAACAAGGTCGCCGCGGTCGCCGTTTCCGCCTGCCACATGAGCGCCTCCTCGCTTCCCAGGAAGCCGTCCATGAGTCGCATCAGCGGCGCAATGCGAACTAGCAACTATGACTCACCCCCTCCGGCTCGCTGCGCTCGCCACCTCCCCTGCTGCGCGGGGGAGGAAAAGCGGCGGCTCTTCTCCTCCCCCGCGAAGCGGGGGAGGTGTCGCGCCGCGAAGCGGCGAGACGGAGGGGGCCATCATACAACTCTGATTTCGAGTGCTATGCGTCCGGCGCGAAGAAATCGGGGCGCCGGGAGTAATCCGCGGTGAGGTCGGCGAGGCGCGCATAGCCGGTGCGCCGGCCCTCTTCGTTGACGTCGAGGGCCGCCCAGCCGCCCGATGCGCTCAAGACCCGCACCGAAGCGCCCTTGCGGAATCGGGCGGTGACGATTTCCGCCGCCGCGTCGTCCGGCGCGATGCGGAGCTTGGCGGCCTTGTTGGCGACGAAACGGCGCGCGCCGACGATCGCCTCCCGCGCTTTTTTGGGATGGCCGTAGTCGACTCCCTTCGCTCCCCATTGTCCGACATCGGAGAATTCTGGATTCATGATATTGGCGTCGATGGCGAGGCCGCCGGCGCGGGTTTCGAGCGCCGACTGGAAGAGCCGCCAGCGACTGGTGTTGAAATAGCTCGCAGCCCCGCTCCAGCCTTGCGGATAAGCGAGCCAGGCATAATCCGGACGCTCGGGCCTTCCTTCCAGGAAGGCGAGCGTCGCGCCCGAGCCATAGGCGCCGATCCTGTAGCCGCTGCCGTCGAAGATCTCGCGGACGGAAGTGAAATAGGCGGCGATCCCGGCCTGCGCCTCAGGGCTCGTCCAGTCGCCGTCGACGCCGAAATAGACCGCGCTTCCCTTGGGCTGCCGTTGCACCGCTGCGGCGTGCTCCAGCGCATAATCGGCATCCGCGCGCCCGCGCTCTGCGGTCATGTTCTCAAGAAGGTTGTTGAAATACTGATAGACGACGCCGATCGAGAAGCCTGCGGCTATGAGTTCGTCGGCCTCCTCCAGCCGCAGGCGCTTCTCGGGCAGAAAAGACTGCGGCTCGCGCGCGTAATAGCGAAACACCGTCCACACGCCGAGCGCCTTGAGGGTTGCAAGATGCGGCCGGACATCGGACGCCGTGTCGATGATCTTGGGATAAAGCGTGAAGTCGCTCGCCTGCGCCTGTGAGAGTGGCGTGACGCCGGGAGCTTCCGGCTTGGTGGCGCAAGCGGCGAGAGGAGAAAGCGCAGCGGCGCCGAGAATCATCCGCCGCGTCGTCGCCGATCGCATTTTGTCGTCCACTGTCTAATCTCCCCGCTAGCCTATCGTCTGCGCGCTGCCCGCTAAGCCTTTCCGTCGTTCTTCCCGGCGAAAGCGGGACCCAGTATGCCAGACCGGAGCGCGATGCCGAAGTTCTGCGCCCCAACTTTCGTCGGGGAGGTCGGTTGCAAGCGCCTTGAGGGGCTCCTTCGGAGAGTTTCATTTCAGCCAGCCTTGTGAAAACGGCGTGGAGCCGAAAGTCAGCACCGCTCGCCCAGCCGCGGCTGGCCTGCGACGGACGGCGATGAAATCGGCGGCGGAAGTCCTATATTCTCCCGCTCGAAAGGAATGGTTCAATGCTGCGCGACCACCCGCTTACGAACGAAGACTCGATCGACGCGGCGAGCCTTATTCTCAATATCCTCTGGCTGGCGTTGGGCGGCGCGCTCGCCGCGCTCGGCTGGTTCGTCGCCACCGCGATCATGGTCATCACCGTTATCGGCATCCCGTGGGCGGGAGCGGCCTTCAACAACGGGCTCTATACGCTCTGGCCTTTCGGCGCCCGCGCTGCGGACAGCGACCGTCTCTATGACGACAATATCGCCGGCGGGCTTCTCGGCTTCATCGGCAACATCATCTGGCTCGTGCTCGCCGGGTGGTGGCTCGCGCTCGGACATCTTGTCGCCGCGGTGCTCCTCGCGATCACCATCGTCGGCATCCCTTTCGGCTGGGCGCATCTGAAACTCGCAGGCTTCGCGCTCTGGCCGATCGGGCGCGCCGTCGTCCGCCACGACATTTAGGTTTTTGCGTCTCATCTTCGCGGCGCAGCGCGAAGCGGTGCGCCGCAGACACGGGACCTCGCCCTAATCGGACAAGATCCCGGGTCTGCGCTGCAGCGCTTTGCGCCGCAGCGCGCCCGGGATGACAGACCTCTATTGCTCGACGAGCACGTCGAAGCCGCCGAAGATCATGCGCTTGCCGTCGAAGGGCATGTCTTCGGGCTTCATTCGCGGATCGTTGCGCATCTTCTCCATGCCCCTGTTGCGGGTATCGCGGTCGGGCCATTCGATCCACGAGAAGACGACGGTTTCGTCGTCCTTGCGTTTCACCGCCATCGGAAACGAAGTGAGCTTGCCTTCCGGGACGTCGTCGCCCCAGCATTCGACGAGCTTTAACGCGCCGAATTCCTTGAACATTTCTGCCGCTTCTTCGGCGTGCTTGCGATAAACCGATTTGTTCTTGGTCGGCACCGCCGCGACAAATCCGTCGATATAGGTCATGGCTTTCTCCTATCCTTTGTAAGCCTCTTGGATTTTGGCGAGATCGATTTTCTTCATCGTCATGATCGCCTCCATGACGCGCGGCCCCCGCTTTGCGTCCTCAAGCATCTTGTCGATGCCTTCGGGAATGATCTGCCAGGAAAGGCCGAAGCGGTCCTTGAGCCAGCCGCACATGCTTTCGGCGCCGCCGTTCGCAGTGAGGCGCGTCCACAGCCGGTCGATCTCCTTTTGATCCTCGCACACGGCGACCAGCGAGGCGGCTTCGGAAAGCTTGAACTGCGGGCCGCCGTTCAACGCCGCGAACTCGGTCCCGTCGAGCTCGAAACGGACGAGCATCGCCGTTCCCTTCGGCATCGGCGCGCCTTCGCCATAGCGCATGACGCTGATGATCTTCGAATTGGGAAACAGGGAGGTGTAGAAATTCGCCGCCTCCTCGCCTTTGTCGTCGAACCACAGACAGGTCGATACTCGTTGCTTGATCGGCATGCCTTCTCTCCCTCGTTATCGGTTTAATCCTGGACTTCCGCCTCGACGAGCGCCGCGAGCTGGGCGAGCGATTGCTGCCAGCCGAGATAGCAGGCCTCCGGCGGAATGGCCTCCGGGACGCCGGACTGGGTGATCTCGACCTCCGTGCCGACCGAGGTCTTCCGCAAGGTCACTTCGGTGCGCATTTCGCCAGGGAGGTTCGGATCGTCGAACTTGTCCGTATAAAGAAGGTGCTCGTTCGGCGTCATCTGCAGGTATTTTCCGCCGAACGCCTGGTTTTTACCGGTGGTGAAATTGGTGAAGCTCATTTTGTACGAACCGCCGACTTTCGCGTCCATGTGATGGACCTCGCAGGTGAATCCATTGGGGGCGATCCATTTGGCGAGGGCGGGGCCATCTATAAACGCGCGATAGACGCGCTCGGCCGGAGCGGCGAGGACGCGGTGCAGACGAATGGTGTTGCCGGGCATAACGATCTCCTTCTTATTGCAAACTGCGGGGTCTTTTTCCTTGACGGCGCGCGACCCAATTGGCGATCAGCGCGCGGATTTGCCGTTCATCGGGACTCATCGGGCTTCTCCTTGAACAGCAGGGTCACATAGCGTTTGAGGTGGTCGATCGCGTCCTGTGCGACGCGCCGGCCGCCTTTCGCCTTGGCGAGGATGAACGCTCCTTGGATCGCCGCCTGAGTGAAAAGTGCAAGGCTTTTGGCCGTAAAGTCTCGAGCGCCGTATGTCTCCATGGCCGCGGCGATATCGGTCTCCAAAGTCTTCGCATGGGCCTCGATCGACCTCCGGCAGGCGTCGCGGATCTCGTCCGCGCCATAGGCCTCCTGCACCATCGTCCCGACGAGGCAGGTGAAGTCATGAATCTCCCCGCAGATGAGGTCCTTGCGGAAATCGATATAGGCGAGAAGGCGGTCGAGCGGGTCGCCATGGGCATGATAAGGCGCAGCGGCGAAGAGCGTTCCCGTCCTTTCCGTCCAGTAATCGGCCGCCGCGACAGCGAGCGCCTCCTTGCTCGGAAAGTGATGGAAGAAGGCGCCTTTGGTGACTCCGGCCGCCGCGCAGAGTTCGTAGACCGATGTCGCAGCAAACCCCTGCTCGCGAATCGTCGCGACCGCCGCCTCGAGCAGTTTTCCGCGTGCATTCGTCGATCGTCTGTCGGTCCCCGCGGCCATGACGCCAAATACCGACTGGTTGGTATGTTGTCAAGCGCAGGTTTTCCACAGGCACGGTCTCGTTTGGTTGACGCGCTGGGGCGCCGCCAAAGGCAGGGCTATCGCATATGGGCTCGTCCGGCGGGCGACGAGATTCTTCCCCCCTCTCCCGCGCGCGGGAGAGGGGCCGGGGCTGAGGGGAAGTCAAAGGAGAACGCCGTTTTTGTTGATTCCCCCTCACCGGGCTCGCTTCGCTCGCCACCCTCTCCCGCAAGCGGGAGGGGGTGGTCGTCGCCATACGCGATTCCCCCGCCGCCGGCGGGTATCGGTACCGGACCGCCTTATCTGCCGGGTCGCGCGCGGAACCCCGGCAGCCGATGCCGCCTCGCAACGCGGCCAAGGCAAATCGGGCGCGAAGCCGGACGTGACCCCTTTTCGAGCCGCAGCCCGCCTGATTAGATTGGACGCCATGGTGGGGTCCAAGAACCGACGGGCGAGGGCAGCCGGCGGCGGGGGGTCGCGTTTCGCGCCCCGCGACGCCTATTCCGTTGCAGTCCGCTGCGCTCGCGTTCTAGGGGCGTCCGCCGTCGTGTTGGCGGCGGGCTTGGTCTCACAAGCCGCCGCGTATGACTTCCCCGCTCCGGTCAACACCGGCAGCGAGTGGAAGATCGTCAAGGACCGCTGGGGCCCGGAAGACGAGAAGGGTTACGAGGCGTTCGTGCAGGCGATCGGGCGGTCGCAATGCATGTCGCTCGAGGGCTGCCTGCAGATCGAGGCGAACCCTTACCGGCGCACCGACGACCGCACCTATTTCGGCGATTGCGCGGACATGGCCTATGTCCTGCGCGGCTACTACGCCTGGAAGAACGGGCTTCCCTTTTCCTACCAGAACGGCATGCGGACCGCCGACGGCGGCAAGGACGACCTCCGCTATTCGCAGAACGGCAATGTCGTCGCCTCGCGTCGCGACGCGATCGGCAGGAAGCCGGTCGCCGGCGACCAGTGGATCGGCGCCATCCGCGACCAGGTCTCGACCGCGATGTTCCGCACCCATCCGGCCGCCGACGGGCCGCTTCATGACGACTTCTATCCGGTCGCGATCACCCGCGACGCGGTGCGGCCGGGCTCGATCGCCTACGACATCTACGGCCATGTCAGCATCGTCTACGAGGTGCTCGAAAACGGCCGCATCCTCGTCATCGCTTCGCACCCGGACCAGACCGTCACGCGCTCCGACTACGGACCGAATTTCATGCGTTCGAAGCCGGCGTTGGGCGCCGGCATCAAGGCCTGGCGGCCGATCGCGCTTGAAGGGGCGACGAGGCGAGGCGACGGGGCTCTCCTCGGCGGGCGCATCAAGGCGGCGAAGAATGAGGAGATCGCCGACTTCTCGCTCGAACAGTTCGTCGGCAACAAGCCGCATCCGTCGGGCGAATGGCATCTCGGCGAGTTCAAATTCGAAGACCGCACGCTCGGCTATTTCGACTACGTGCGAAAGAAGCTCGCCGCGCCCGGCTTCGCCTATAATCCGGTCGACGAGTTGCGCCACGGCCTGCAGACGATCTGCGGCGCGATCAAGGACAGGAAGGTCGCCGTCGACCGCGCGGTCAACCTCAAGATGCATCTGATGCCGCATCCCGAGAAATTGCCGTTCAACATCTACGGCACTCACGGTTCGTGGGAGGATTATTCGACGCCGTCGCGCGACGCGCGACTGAAGGTCTCGTTCATCGAGCTCCGGCGGGAGATCCAGCGGCTCTACGAGCGGGTTCTGGCAGGCGAATCGGACGTCCGCTACGAGGGGACCAATCTGCCGCTCGATCTGTGGACCGCCTTCGAAGAAGAGAAAGGCCGCTGCATAATCCGCTATTCGCGGTCCGACGACATGCGCGTCGAGCTCAATCTCGGCCACGTCATGGACCGGCTGTGGCTTCTCTCATTCGATCCCTATCACTGCCCGGAGCGGCGCTGGGGCGCGGCCGGCGCCGAACTTGAGTCGTGCACGGACGATGAGCTGAAGACGCGCTGGTACAAGGCGCAGCAATTCCTGAGGAACCAGGCCGAGCGCACCTACGACGTGCGCATGGATTTCACTCTGGAGCAGCTGCAATCGCCCGCCGCTGCCAAGGCCGAATCGGGGGGCCTCGGCGTCGAGGAGCCCGCCGACGCCGACATGCGCGCCTATCTCGCCAAGCTCAACAACAACTTCCAGACCGCGGAGACGATCGACGCGCCGCAGGTCCTGCCCGCCGCAACCAGACCGGACGACCCGCGGCCGAGCTTCCCCTACTGGCATCGCGAAGAGACCTACAAGATTCGCAATCTGAACGAGGCGGCGAATAGCGGCCGATAGGGGCCGCCGTTGCGTGCTGCGCCTGCAATCGATTGTCCGGCGGCCGCCGCCTGCCGCCCTCTTAAACAAGGAGGCGATCAGTCATGAAGAGCGTTGTGAAAGCCGTAGTGCTCGGCATCATCCTCGTGGGGCCGTCGATGAGCGTGGCCTTGCCGCCAACAGCGGCGCTCGGCTCCAAACGCTGCCTGTGCACCTGCGCGTCGGCTCTCGGCTCGAAGGTGCTAGAGTGGCGCAAGAACGACACCTGCAATTCGGCCGGCAAGAAGTGCGAGTATACCTACAACCGGGGCCGGAGCTGGACGCCTGGCAGGCTCGAAAACTGTTCGGATTGCACCTACGGGCAGGCGGGCTGGGACTGCAAGCCGGCCGCGGGTATCGCGTTGATGTCGCCCGTTCCGGCTGTTGCGGTTGCGACATCTGAATCTCCGGCCCCGACGGCGACGGCCAAAGCCCCCTGAGGCGAACTCCGTTGCGCTTCGCGGCCGCCTCTTACGGCCGCGAAATGGGTCACGGTACGGATGCGGCGCCGGTTTTGATGGCGCGCTCATCGTAGAGCGAACGTTCCCGCGCGGCGTGAAGGCGGCGGCGAAGCTCCTTCACCTCGTCGATCGCCTTCCTGACGCCGGGGCGCGCGGCTTGCGGCGCGTCGCCGGCGAGCGCGCGCAAGGCGCCGATATCGCGCGACAGATCTTCGATGGCCTGGCGTTCCTCTGCGAGCGAATCGAAGCGTTGATGAACGCGACCCAGTCCGGATTGCGCGGCGACCAGCATGAGATCGGCGGCGGGGTCGCCCCGCGCGATCGCCGCGTCGGCCGCGCGGAGCGCGCGGCTGACATCGGACATCGCCGATTTGACCGTCGTTTTCCCGGGCTTTGTCGGACAGGCCGCGGCGTCGAGATGGCCGACATAAGCGACAAGCCCCGCGACAATGGAGGCCGGCGGCGCAGCGCCGTCAAACTCCTCGACGATTGCGCCAGAGATGAACTCATCAAGAGTTTTTGCGCCATGCGACCCGAACGAGGTCTTTGTGCCGGCGCCGACGAGGTCGGGAATCGGAACGGGGTTTAGGACGCCGTCGTCGCGCGATTTGCTGAACAATGACGAAGTGACATCCGCCGTACCCGGAGCGCCGGACAAATCCGTCATGAAGAAATCGGGGTTCGAACGCCCGTCGCGATGGCAGGAATTGCAGGAGAGTCCGCCCCGCGCCGCGACGCCGCCGAGCAGCATCGGGGTCCTGAACGCCGCGCGGCCGATTTCGACAAGATAGCGGTCGTCTTCCTCTGGTTTGCGCAGGCATTCGCCCGGCGACCGCGTGAGGAACGCGACGATGTCGGCGTCGGCCGCGATCCAGGCAGCGTCGTCGATCGAATGCAGGCGCCCGCCGCTCGCGCCGGCGCCTCGGCCGGGGTTCCCCTCTCCCATCGGGAGAGGGGACAGGGGTGAGGGAAGCGCTTTGTTATTGGCCGCAGAAGCAAGCCCGGAAGGTCGCGTTCGTTCCGGCGAGATCGTCTGAGCGAAGCATAATACGCCCGCACCCTCACCCCCGGCCCCTCTCCCAATGGGAGAGGGGGGCGCACCGCGCCGTGGACCGAATCCGTGCGCTGCACAGGCGTTCTGGTTCCCCTCTCCCGCGGGAAAGGGGAGAAGCGCGCCGCCGCCCGCGATAATCGTCATCGCTGCGGAAAGAAACGACGATGGAAAAACCATCCCCTACTTCGCGGCGCTGCGGGCGCTTTCTGCGATGGCGATGAGACGCGCAAGGTCCTCGCGTTCGGCGCAGCCGAAGGCGCAAATCGAGTCGAGGCGCGCAAGGCGTTTCTTCGCCGCTTCGATGTCGCCGACCTCGAGATGAAGCTCGCCGAGATATTCGTTGGCGCCGCGGTGGTCGGGGTCGAGCGCCAAGGCTTGATGGTAATAGTCCTTCGCGGCGTCCAATCGCGCGAGCTTGCGGTTGGCGAAACCGAGATAGTTGAGAATGTCCGGATGCGGACCGATCGCCGATTGCGCCGCGTAGAGGCGCGCGATCGCCGCTTCGTAGCGGGCTTCATTGATGGCGCGCACGGCGTCGCGATAATCCCCCATCCCGTCCGCCTCAGGCTGCAGCAGCAGCCAGGCGAAATCGCGGTTCGCTTCGAGCGCGCTCGACTCCTCGCCGTCGGACTCTCCGCCGGCGTCTTCCGCGGCGGGCGTCGGCGGCGGCGCGGCGAGCGCCGCATCGACCTTCGCGATCGCCTTGGCGCAGCGATCCGTATACGCCGTATCGCAGCTTTCCGGCGTGCAGGCGGCGAGGATCGCGGCGAGCGCCGTCTTCTGCGCTTCGGCTTCCGGCCGATCGCCTAGGCGCAGGCTGGTCAGCGCCAGCTGCTCGCGCGCCTCGACGAAATTGTCGCGCTCCTTGATCGCGCGGGAGAAATATTTGACCGCCTGCTTGTCCTTTTGCCGGCCGACCTTGGCGAGCCCCATGTAATAATTGGCCTCGGGATTTTTCGGCGCGACGGAGAGGACCTCGCCGCATTTCTTCTCGGCCTTCTTGTAGTCTTCGACCTTGAGGGCCTCGACGCATTCCCGGAACGAGGCTTGGGGATCGATTTGCGGCCGGGACGGGCCCGACGGCATCGGCGCGCCGCCGCCCGACGGCGCGGCGACAGCCGGCCCTGCGGCCAGCGCAAATGCGCAGGCGATCGACGAAAATATTGCGATATGACCCCTATGCAACGCAGCCTCCCTTAATCACCTGTTCACAAGTCCGCGGCGCGAATGCGCCGCGGCTCTCTTCCCCCGCTTGCGGGGGAAGTGTCCGCGAAGCGGACGAAGGGGGGTTGCACCGCATTATCGAGAGAGCCCCTCCGTCGCCTTCGGCGACACCTCCCCGCCTGTGGGAGGAGAGACCGGCAGCGCAAGCAAGATTATCAATCCAGGGGCGCAGCGAACTACACAACTGCGTCATCGCCGGTCCTCCATTTTCGGCTCGAAACCCAACCCGCGCATCGCCTCGGCGACCGCTGCGATCGCGCCCTCGGCCGCTGCGGCGTTCTGCGAGCGCGCGACGACGGTGACGCCCTTGAGGTCGCCGTCGATCGGATAGGAGCCGATGGCGACGTCGTTGAACTCGGCCTGGATCGCCTTCAGCCGGTCGGCGAGCTTCGACTCGGGAAGGTCCGCCGCGGTCGCCGCGCGCGAATGCGTCACCGGCCCGCGCTCGATCGCCCCATCGATCGCTGCGAGCATGCCCTGGAAGATGCGCGGCACGCCGGCCATGACAAAGACATTCGCGATCCTGACGCCGGGCGCTCCTGAGACGGGATTGAGGATGAGTTCGGCCCCTTGCGGCATGCGCGCCATCCTCAGCCGCGCCGGCGTCGCCTTTTCGCCGCGCGCCAGATACCAGGCCTCGATCAGCTTCACCGCTTGGCCGTGGGCGACGCAGGGGACGCCGAACGCCGTCGCTACCGACTCCGCTGTTATGTCGTCATGGGTCGGACCGATGCCGCCCGAGGTGAAGACGTAATCATAGCGCGCGCGGAGCGCATTCAGCGCCTCGACGATGTCGGCTTCCTCATCGCCGACGACGCGCGCCTCGCGAAGCGCGACGCCGCGCTCGGCGAGCCAACCGGCGAGGTGGTGCAGGTTTGAATCCCGGGTGCGCCCGGACAGGATTTCATCGCCGATGACGAGAACGGCGGCCGTTTTCTGTTTCATAGAACCTGAGATATCCGGTTCGGGGGCACGCTACAGCGCGGAGGTTAGGGACGCGACATGAATCTCGCCGACTATTTGAGGCGCATCGGCTATTCCGGAAACCCGCGTCCCGATCTTGCGACCTTGCGCGGGATTCATCGCGCCCATGTTGAAGCGATTCCTTATGAGGATCTCGATGTCCAGTTCGGCGTTGCGGTGACGCGCTTGGGCCCGGCCATCTACGACAAGATCGTCAGGCGCAGGCGCGGCGGCTGGTGCTACGAGATGAATGGGCTCTTGAGCTGGGCGCTTGAGGCCATCGGCTTCAAGGTGAAGCGGCTCGCCGGCGCAGTGATGCGCGAGAGCTTGGGCGATCAAGTCATCGGCAATCACCTCGTGATGCTCGTCGATCTCGGCGAGACGTGGTTCGCCGATGCCGGGTTCGGCGACGGACTGATCGAACCGATCCCGCTTCGTGAAGGACCGTTCAGCATCGGCCCGCTCTCCTGCCGGATCGAAGAGATCGGCGGCGGTTGGCTGCGCTACCACAACGATCCCAAGGGCAGCGCGCCGAGCTTCGATTTCCATCCCGAAATCGGCGACGAAAGACTGCTCGAACGGCAATGCCGTTTTCTGCAATCCGACGCGGGGTCGCCCTTCGTCCAGAACGCGGTCGTCCAGCGCTGGCGAGATGAGGTCCATTACTCCCTGCGCGGACGGATGCTGCAGACTCTGTCGGCTGACGGGAAGGCGACGCAGCGAATTGAGTCCGCGGACGACTATGTCTTGACGCTGAAAGAGACCTTCGCGCTCGATCTGCCCGAAGCGGCGTCCCTGTGGCCGAAAATCTGTGCGCGCCACGAGGCGCTGTTCGGCAAGGCGTAAGCGTCAGCGAGCGGAGGCGCGGCGTCGCTGTCAGAACCAGATTCGGACGTCGACGACGACCAGAGCCGGCTGCGGGTAGCCGGGCATGAATTTGCCCATGGCGCGCGCCTCGTCGAGGGCCTCGCGCGCGAGGGCGGTGTCGGCGCGCGCTCTACGGCCCCTGGCCGCGACGGAGAGTTCGGCGCCGGCGAAGCTGAAGCTGGCAATATTACGGGCGCTCGCCCGGAATTCGGCGTAGGCGGGATCGGCGCTCGCCGGCTCGGCTTTCGCGGCCCCGGGCCCAAGCGCAACCAGCGTCATCAGGAATGCGATCCGTCGCATAACCGCCTCCTTCGCGGCATGCGCAAGAATCGGGTTCATTCGTAGCCGGAGATTTGCCTATCTCCGCCGCATTTAGGAAAAATCGCCGCGCGCTTTGACGCAAAACCGGCTCTAATTGAAGGGGCGCCGTTAGATCGCAGCCCTACTCCCCTCTCCCGCTTGCGGGAGAGGGGCCGGGGGTGAGGGGTGCCACGCGCGGCGTGCGATGCGTTGCGAGGCGTCCCCTCACCCCGAAATCGCTGCGCGATTTCGACCCTCTCCCGCGAGCGGGAGAGGGTCGAACTGCGGCGACGCCGCCCACGACTTGGGATTTCGAGGACGAGCGAGGCTAGAACGAGACCTTGAGGCCGACCACGACGCGCGCCGGCTGCGGGTAGCCGGGCATGAATTTGCCCATGGCGCGGGCGTCGCTCCTGAAATCGCGGAGCGCCGGGAGCTCTGCGCCCGATTTCGGCTTGAATGCGACGACGGAAAGGCCCATTCCGCCGAGTTTGAAATGCGGCGCGCCGGCGTCGCGCGGCGCCGCGCGCCAGGTTGTAAAGTGCAAGGGGTGGATTTCGAGCGGCTCCTCGGCGTCTTCGGAGACCGCGACAGCGGCGGCCGCCGCCGCCAGCGTGACGAGAAATTTCGGAGCGGCTCCGTCGGCTTCGATCTCGGCCGGCGCGATCGCCTCGCCCGCCGACGCCGCCATCGCGCCGAGCGCAGCCACGGCGGCAGCGAGAAGCTCGATCGACATGGAGGACGCCCCCTCCGGGAATGAGTTGCCCAAACTCAACCCGTTCGCACTCGCGCGTCAATTTGACCAAAGCGGGGCCGCAATCGGGCCAAAAAGGTTAACAGGTGCGACGTTTGAGCCAGTCGATCAGCACAACATTCAATTCGCCCGGCTGTTCCCATGTCGCCCAATGTCCGCAGTCCTTGAGTAGCCGCTTCTCAAGATCGGGGACGATCGCTTCCATGCCGTCAGCGCTCTCCGGCGGCAGAAAGAGGTCGAGTTCGGCTCCCACATAAAGAGCTGGCGCGCGGATGACCGGGTCGACGGCCCGCATGATCTCCCAGTTCCGGTTGATGTTGCGGTAGAGATTGATTCCGCCGCGAAATCCCGACCGGCGATAGGCTTCAACGTAGACGGCGAGATCGTCCGCGCCGAGAAGGGCGCGCTCAGGGTCGGCCGGCCGCCGCTCGCCGAAGCGGCCGACAAGGTCGAAGGCTTTCGGAAAGAGTTTCGGCCAGGCCTCACGTGCGATCGGCTTGCGGAACATCCAGCGGAAAAAGTCCTCCTCGCGGCCCTCGAACGCAGCTTCGGCGACGCCTTCCTGCTGAAAGATCAGAAAATAATGCCGTTCACCGAACCGCTTTTTGATGATTTCGAGCGGAGGGATGGGGGGCGGTCGCCGGTGCGGCGTGCAGACGCCGACGACGCCCTTGACGCGATCGGCATGTAGCTGCGCCATCGGCCACACGATGGCGCCGCCCCAGTCATGTCCGACGAGGACGGCGCGCTCGATCTTGAGCGCATCCATGAGCGCGGCGAGATCGTCCGTCATATGACGAATGTCGTAAAGCGACTTGTCGTCGGGGGCGTCCGACCGGCCGAAGCCCTTAAGGTCGCAGGCGATGGCGCGGAAGCCCGCCGCCGCCAGAGCCGGGATCTGGTTCTTCCACGAATAAGCGATCTCCGGCCAGCCGTGAATGAGAACGACCGGCGGCGCGCTTGTCCCGCCCGCTTCGTAAACCGCAAGCTTGACGCCGTTTGCGTCGACAAAACGGGGAGGGGGGAAGTTCGCCGTCATTTCTATTTCGCCTTCGCCTCGAGGGTCGAGAAGATCTGATACATGAACTGCACCGTCCCGATGGCGAGAAGCCAGATCAACCCGGCGCAATAGAGCGCCGGCCCGCGCGGAAGGAAACCTGCAGCGCTCGCTGTGAGGACAGCGGCCAGCGGCAGCGCCCCGATCGTGAAGAACCAATAGAAGAGCCAGCTCCGCGGCCGTCCCTTGAGGCGGACCACGTAATCGATACCGCCGGCGAACAGCGCGAGGAGAAAGAGAGCCAGCGCGAGCGGGGCCCATGTCCAAACCGTCGCCGGGGCGATTCCGGCGACGAGCGGCGGGATCGGAAAGACGCCGAAAGCGAGCGCGCCGACGCTGGTCAGGAGAAGGTTACGGATGCCGGCGATTTCGGCGAAGGTCCACGGGCGCCCGCCGCTGCGGAACGCGGTCAGGAGACCCGCAAAACCGGTCAGCGAGACCGCGAGCTGCGCGAAGATGGCGAGCGTGTCGACGGCGTCCATTCCTTACCTCGAATAGCGGCAACCGTGGCGCGAGTCGGGCGGCGCGGCGGAGGCGATGCGGCGCGCTCCCCCATTCATTCGCTTGCAGCCCTCACCCGGCCGCCGGACGAAGTCCGGCGTCCACCCTCTCCCACGCGCGGGAGAGGGTCGGCCCGCATGGCGGGCCGGGGTGAGGGGATGCGGTAGCCTCGCCTCACTTGCTCACGACATGCTATGTGCGCCGCGCTGCAGCGCGCGGGCCGAACATGCCTGAGAAATCCTGCGATCTCGTCGTCATCGGCTCGGGGCCTGGCGGCTATGTTGCGGCGATAAGAGCCGCACAACTCGGCATGAAGACGGTGATCGTCGAGCGCGAGGCTCTGGGCGGCGTCTGCCTCAACTGGGGCTGCATCCCGACCAAGGCGCTGCTCAGGACCGCTGAAGTCTACGCCAATATGAAGCATGCGGCCGATTTCGGATTGAAGGCCGACAATATCGGCTTCGATCTTGCCGCCGTCGTCAAGAGGTCGCGCGACGTCGCCGCACGCATGGAGAAGGGCGTCGGCTTTCTCATGAAGAAAAACAAGATCGACGTCGTCATGGGGTCGGCGAGTCTTGCGCGCACCGCCAACGGATCCGGCGCGCCGCTCGTCAAGGTGAAGATGAAAGACGGCGAGGAGACGATCAAGGCGCGGCATGTGATCCTTGCGACCGGCGCGCGCGCGCGGACGATTCCGGCGGCCGGCCTCGAACCCGGCGAAGTCGTGTGGACCGCGAAGGAGGCGATGCTCCCCGACATCCTTCCAAAGACCATGCTGGTGATCGGCTCGGGCGCCATCGGCATCGAATTCGCGAGCTTCTACCGCGCGCTTGGGAGCGAGGTGACGGTGGTCGAAATGCTCGAGCGGATTCTTCCCGCCGAGGACGAAGAGATTTCGAAATTCGCCGAGAAACAGTTCAAGAAACAGGGCATGAAGTTTCTCATCGGCGCGACGGTCGAGAAGCTCGAAAAGGGGAAGGGCGGCGCAAGGGCGAGCGTGAAACTGAAGGACGGCAAGGCGGAGACGGTCGAGGCCGAACGCGTCGTCCTCGCGATCGGCATCAGGGGCAACACGGAAGGGCTGGGGCTCGAGGCCTTGGGCGTCAAAATCGAACGCGGGCAGATCGTCGTCAATCAATGGCTCGAGACTGGCGTCGCCGGCCTTTACGCCATCGGCGACGTCGTCGGCGCGCCCTGGCTCGCGCACAAGGCCTCCCATGAAGGGATCGTCTGTGTCGAGAAGATCGCGGGCGTCAACAGCGTCCATCCGATGGATGTGACGAAAATCCCCGGCTGCACCTATTCACAGCCGCAGATCGCCTCGGTCGGCTTGACGGAAGCGAATGCGAAGACGAACGGCCGCGCCGTGAAAATCGGGCGCTTCCCGTTTTCAGGCAACGGCAAGGCAATCGCGCTCGGCGAGCCCGAAGGCATGGTCAAAACCGTCTTCGACGCCGCGACGGGCGAGCTTCTCGGGGCCCACATGATCGGCGCCGAAGTGACGGAATTGATCCAAGGCTACGGCCTCGTCCGCTCCATGGAAGGCACAGAAGAAGACCTCTTCCATGCCGTCTTCCCGCACCCGACCCTCTCCGAAATGATGCACGAGGCCTCGCTCGACGCCTTCGGCCGCGCGATGCATGTCTAAGCTTATGGTGCGGCGAAGAAGGCGACCATTTTTGTCCAATTGAAAACAACCAAAAGGAAAGTCAGAACAGATGAGAGGATAATGCCGAATGAAAACATATTGTATATTTTTCTATCTAAAGATTCGATCTTCTTTGAGATGTCTTGAAGGGATACCAACGGGTCCGCAACGTTACTCGTTATTTCGGCGGCAATCTGATCGACCGGCTTCTTGTCCATTTTGACGCCGATCGAATTCTCTGGCCGTTCGGCTGTCACGTCGATGTCGGCTATCCAAAGCAGGAACAGGGGATCGCCCGCTCGAATGTGGATAGGAGAAGGCCCGGCATTAAACACCGAAAAAATCAGCTTTCCATGGAAACCGGGATCAACATGAAATCCTGAAATGTTCACCAAGCCTTTGAATTTCGCCGCCTTGGTCTTGAGCGAAATGAAACCCATAGTATTGGGCGGCATTTTTACCGTTTCGTGCGTGATGAGAAATGCGAATTGACCCGAGGGAATCACGCAGCTGCCCCTCGGGATGCCGTTGCGGTCCTCCTTAAATAGCTGGACGCCGAATCTGGACCACGATCCCTTTCGGTGATCGCTGGAGACAAAGTACTCAGGGCCGACCGATAGAGTGTATGAATTGCAATCAACATTATCCGTAGTGAATCCGGATACGATGTGCTCCTTTTCGAAGAACTCAATAATCTTTTCGCGGGCCCAAAACATTTACCCCTCGAAGAACATGTTCTTTCGTTTTGTTTCCAGCAGGCGGGCGGTAACAGGGTTGAACAGCTCATTATGCTGAACATAAACTCGGTCTGCGGCCATCATGGCGAGGCGACACGCTCCCGCGGCGATTTTGAGGCGGTAGGCATGGTCCTCAAGGTGATCCAACTTTTCACACGCGCTGCACAAGATGTCATTGAGCTCGGCAAATTCACCGAGAAGCGGACCGCGACCTTCAAGTTTCGTCGTAAGCCACCGCCTTAGGCGAGCCTCCGGCAAATCTTCGTCGACCTCCCAATAGTCTGCGAGGCGGACGTTCAAGATGTTTGCGATCGATGTGCATATAATGAATGTGTCTATCCAATTCCGGGGATTGGGATTTGGCCTGGCCTCAACCTCGTTCCGGACGGCACGCGAAAAATACTTCGAAATATGAAGCGCCATATGCGTAAGGCGGCGCGCAACCGGCAGGCGCGCGATCTCGCGGTGAAAACTCTCATCGTGAGAGAATTGCTGCCTTTGGATTTCAAGCAGCAGCTGCCGAGCAGTCTGGTGGGAACTCACCGAATTTTCCTCTTTCCCCGGAACATATGGGGAACAGGCGCTATCGAATCAAGGTACGCGCTCCGCGAGCAAGCAAGGTACGCGATGCCATGCACGCCTTCAAATCCCGCGATCATATGGAGAAGGGCGCTGAAATCTCACCCTGTGGACGGTACCGATGGCGGCTGTGGCGTCGGTGGACCATGGGTCCGTGTGCGGCGTTTGTCATGCTGAACCCGTCGGTGGCCGATGCGATTGTAGATGATCCCACGATTCGCAGATGTATGTCATTTGCTCGGCGGGAACGATGCGGTTCCCTAGAGGTTGTGAACCTTTTCGCTTTTCGCGCAACAAACCCAAGCGCTCTTATATCCGCCGCAGTTCCAGACGGCGGTCTCCAGGGAGACGCCGTAATCAGCGCCACGGTCACTCGGGCAGACCTAATCGTCTGTGCTTGGGGCAGTGCTTCGATTGCTCGCCAGCGCGCGTGTTGGTTTGCAGACAACTTCTCCAATCTGACGCTGATGTGTTTGGGCATGACAAGAAGTGGCTCACCTCGGCATCCCCTCTACGCGCGCAGTGATGCTCAACTGATACCTTGGTCAGCGGTAATCGCCAGTTTGTAACGCCGCCAATCTTTCGTTTACCTTGGTTAACGAACCGTAAAAATGTGATCTTGGTTAACGCGGTTTTGCGTTGACGCCGGCGGCCGCCGATGGTTCAATCGTCCGTGTCCGCAGCAATTCCTCCGAATGCGGACAAACTGAGTTAAGGCCCCCGCGACGACGCGAGTAGGGGCGCGCCGCCATCCCCTCGGCGCGCACCCAACGAGTATCGAGTAAAGTTGCGCATCCCGCTCCGCACGACGCTTCATCAGCGGAAAGGGCGACGGCTGTCAGTCGGATTTCGGGATGCCGCGGGCGCGGAGGTTTTCCTCCGCGCCCGTCTCGTTTGGTCCTCCCGCGAAGCGGGGGAGGCATGTGTAGGGCGGATGGAGCGAAGCGATATCCGCGTCTTGCAACGGGAAAGCTTGCTTGGACGTCGCGCCCTCGGGGGTTACGACAAGGCGCAGATATCGGCCTTCAGCCCCATCCCCCCGACGTTTTCTCATTTCGCCTCGCCTAGATGCGCGGGCTGCCAATCAGCAGGCGGAACATCGATAGGCCGACCATATAGCTTTTTCCAGTCCTGCCAGGTCGAATACGGCCAATTGTCCGGGTTGAGCGCATGGCCGTGTTTGACCGGATTGAAATGAACGTAATTCACATGACGATTGAGGTCGTCATCGTCGCGAATCGCATGCTCCCAATAACGCCGCTGCCAGACTGCTCGTTCACCGGGCCGGCGGCTGCCGTCGAGGCCCTCCGCACGCGCGAGGGCGCGCGAGAATTCGGTCTTGATCAGCCGCCAGCGCATCGGAAAGTCGTGATCATTCGGAGGCAGACGCCAGATGCAATGGAGATGATCGGGCAGCACGACTGCGGCGACGGTTTCGAACGGATGTCGGCGCGCCGCGTAAGCCCACGCCGCGCGGAGTTTCGCGATTTCACGGGTCAGTAAGCCGCTGCGCCGGTCGAACAGGTTGACGGTGATGAAGTAGGTTCCGCCCGGAACGAAGAGGCGTCGGTAGTGCGGCATCGGTGCAAGATGCCGACCGCGCGTCTCGTCGGCAACCGACTTTCTTCGGATGTCGCGCGCTTCCGCCGACTCACCTTTTCGCGAGACAGGCGCGGATATCGGCCTTCGGCCTCCATCCGCCCTACAGCTACGACCGCGGCGCTAAAAGCGCGATCGGAATCCCGGCGGCGATGAAGCCGACGAACTGGATCGCCATATGGGCGAGGGTGTAGTCGGTCGGGAATCCGTACCAGTTCCAGTACGACCCGTTGGTGGCGACCGCGGAGATCGCGCCGATCGCCGCAACGAAGCCGACGCGGTTCAAAAATCCGCTGACCGCGGCGCCGGCGAGAAGGAAGGCCGCGATGACGGCGGCGACGAGCTCAAGCCCGAATTCGACGATCATGTTCTTCATCATCGTATCGCCGCCGCTCCCCGGCGGGTGATAGATGACGATCCCCCAGGGATTGGTCTTGAGCTTTTCGAGATAGGCCGGCATCGCGGCCTTCATCTCCTCCATGGACGGATGATGTCCGAGGCCGACGCCGGGGTAGAAATAAAATGCGTGCTCCTCGCCGAGGCTCGCCGCGAGCGCCGAAAGCGCCGGCGCCTCGTTCGGCATCTCCTCGACGCCCATATGGCCTAAGGGCGTCGCCATATGCGCGAAGCTCGCCCATAGGAACATGGCGATCGCGCCCGCAAGGCCAGCTATCAGAGTCCTGATCATCGCCACTCTCCCTTTGCCCGCGCCAGCTTACTCCGGCGACGGACGGACGCAAAGCCGCGTGTGTCATCCCGTGCGCGCTGCAGCGCGGGAGTGCTGCTGCGCAGAGACGGGACCTTGCGCGACAACCTTCGTGAGGTCCCGGGTCCGCGGCGCACCGCTTCGCGCTGCGCCGCGCCCGGGATGACGGGCCTCTTGTGTTCGCAAAGGTGCCGCGAAGCGGGGGAGGAAAGCCGCCGCCTTACGAGCCGCCGCTTTACGAAATAAAGCGTCCCCAGAACGTCGTGTCGGCTGCGTAGGCCTCGAACCACCTAAAGGTGTCGACGATGTTGGTGTCGGTGGTGCCGATCGCCGACATCCACATCTCCATGTGCAACGTGCCGTCGGTGTTCAGCGAGGCCTCGGGAATCTTCTTCGTGTTGTTCCACTCATTGACCGCCGCGAGCGTCGGCCGCACGTCGGCGTAATTGTTGAAGAAGTTGATCTCGGCGCAGCGACCGTCGGAGCGACAGTCCGTCACCCACACGAAACCGTTGCCGACGCTCATGACATCGTTCGACGATGTTGTGGATACGGAGAGGCCGGCATTCTGGAAGACTGCGCGGAGTTCGCCGATCGTGATGAGATCGTAGGTCGCCGCCGGCGCCGGGGTTGCGGCGAGCATCAGGCTGGCGGCGAGCGCCGCCGTCGAAATCCGGATCATGTCCCCTCCTCTTGCGAGCGCAACGGCTCGGTCACTCGACCGCTTAAGAACGCAACCCGGCCGATCGTCACTATGCGGCAAAGCCGGCGCGCCGGCAATCGAACGGAGCTGGGCGCCAAGCGCCGCACCTTTCCTCATGGGTGAGCTGCGTGATCAACGAGTGAAACAAGCCCCTCCGGCTTGCTACGCTCGCCGCCTCCCCCGCAAGGGGGGAGGAAGGTCATTCCAGCTTATTCTCCGCGCCCGTCCGTTCGCGGCACATCTCCTCGATCGCTTCCCACGACATGGCGACCGGCTGACTGTCTTTGAGGCACTGCTGGTAGGCGGCCTCGCGCGCCTCGGCGTCATCGCCGTCGCTGGCGCAGGCCGCGAGCGCAAAGAGCGCGATTGTCACACGCAGCATCGCCGCCTCACGAAATAAACCGTCTCCAGAAATTCAAATCTCCGGCGTTGGCTTCAAACCACTTGAACGTGTCGACGATATTCGTGTCGGTGGCGCCGATCGCCGAAATCCACATCTCCATATGCAAGGTGCCGTTGGTGTTCATCGACGCTTCCGGGATCTGCTTGGCGTTATTCCACTCGTTGATCGCCGCCATGGTGGGCCTCGTGTCGCTGTAGTTCCGGAACATGCCGATCTGGGCGCATCGCCCGTCGCTGCGGCATGAGGCGAGCATGACGTAGCTCTCGCCGACTCTGATGACGTCGGCGCTCGATGTCTCCGTCACCGAAAGACCGGCGGCGCGGTAGACCGAGATGAGTTCCTTCATCCTGATCTGATTGTAGGTTGCAGCCGGCGCCGGCGTTGCGGCGAGCATCAGGCATGCGAGTAGAATTGCAGTCGCAATCGGCTTCATGTCCCCGACCGTCATCCGAACGCAAAATCGACAAAGGCGAGTATGATCCATGGCGGAGGTCGCGGCAATCGACCTCGCCGGGGCGCTCTTTTGATCGGCCCCCTCATCTAACCCCTTGAAGTTCCGGCTTGTCCCGTCCTACGGACTCATGGCTAGTCCGTCCAAAGAACGAAACGGGAGATTTCCATGGCGGCGATTCTCACCAGCCTCAGGAATACGGTGATCGCGGGCTTCGTTCTCGCCCTGATCTTGATCCTGCTCTACGCGCTCGCGTGGGACAAAGCGCTCGACATGAACTTCTGGAAGTTCATCGTGCGCTGGGCGCATGTGATCTTCGGAGTCATGTGGATCGGGCATCTGTGGTATTTCAACTTCACCCAGATCCCGACCATGCCGAAAATCCCCGACGAGCTGAAACCGGCGGTCGGCAAATATATCGCGCCGGAGGCGCTGTTCTGGTTTCGCTGGGGCGCGATGGGAACGATGGTCGCCGGCGTTCTCCTCGCCGCGATGAACGGCATTGAGGGCTACCTCATCCCCGTGTTGACCCTCGGTCTCGTCAACGGGACGGCGGGGCACACCGCGTTCGGCATCGGCGTCTGGCTCGGCCTCATCATGTGGTTCAACGTGTGGTTCGTGATCTGGCCGAACCAGCAGAAGGCTCTCAACATCAAGGACAAATATCCGAGCCTCGACAAGGACCAGAAGGCCAAGCACGCCCGCACCGCAATGCTCTTTTCACGGACGAATACGGTGTTGTCGGTTCCCATGCTCTTCGCGATGGTCGCGGCGCAGAACCTCTTCCGGCTGTCGTAGTAAGGTTCACGACGAAGACACAAAGGTTGCACGAAGGACGCGGAGGCCGTTGCGCCCTTTGTGCAAACCTTGTGTCTTTGTGGTTTTCTTTCTTCCGCCGCTTTCAAATTGAGGACGATTCCGGCAGGCTCGCCGGTCTTGGATGGCGCCGCAATCCTATGGCCGTTGGACTGATCGCATTGCTGTTCTCGGCCGGCGCGGCCGGCCTCCTCCTGTGGCGGATGGCGACCGGTCGCGGCGGCGGCAAGCGCGACATGACCATGCTCAAGGGCGTCGGCTTTCTCGCCGTCGCCTCGGTTCTGTTCGCAGCCAAGCTCTGGCCGCTCGCCTTCATGGTGCTCCTCGCGGCGGCCGCCGTCACCGGCATCGAGGTGTGGCGGGATCGCGCGATCAAGGCTCAGGAAGCCGGAGAGGAGGCGGCGCTCGCCCGCCGCGGTCCGATGGGCGCAGCGGAAGCCGCCTCGATCCTCGGAGTTTCCGCCGACGCCGACGCCGAAACCGTCCGCGCCGCGCACAGAAAGCTCATCGCCGCGCTCCACCCCGACAAGGGCGGCAGCTCTTATCTCGCCGCCAAGATCAACGACGCCCGCGACGCGCTTTTGAAAGCGCGCGGCCCGGTTGAACCGTCCGTATAGAGATTAAACAGACCGTCTTGCCGGCGAAACGAAAAGCGATAAATCGGATTCGGCGGCGTTCTCCCCTCTCCCGCCGCCAAGAGGCGGGAGAGGGGAGACGGCGCGCCGCCTCAATTTCGATCTGACTTATTTGCTTTTTGCGCTAATCCGTCCGTCCACAGACTTTTCACGGATAAAGTCGAGACCCGGAACGCCAGACTCGCGCTGACGCGCGCGGGCGATGCGGAAATATTAACCGTTAACCCTGTTCAGGATTTTCGAATGAATTCATCAGCATACAGCGTTAAAACCGCCGCCCGCATGGTTAATATCTGACACCTCCAGAAAGCCCCTATGATCGGGCTTGAAGTTTCGAATTGCGACCAACGGAGAAAGGAGGAGAAAGGATATGATCGAGGACGGCGGGAACCCTTTAAGGCTTGAGGCCGTAGGTCATGAGGCGCGTTCCGACCGCTTCCTCGATGACGCGGAATCCTTCGCGAGCGAGGATCGCCGCGCAGGACTTGTCGGTCCGCGCGCCTTCCCGTTCGGGTCCGGTGTCGAGCGCGACGGCGCGGGTCTCCGCGAACAATGCGCCAAGACCTTGAAGGACTTCGGGTTCGGCGCCCTCGGCGTCGCATTTCAGGAGATCGATGCGGGCGATGCCGACTTCGCGCGCGAAGGTTTCGAGCCGCACCGCGCGCCGGCGGATCGTCTTGGCTCCCCTCGCGAAGACCGAGGAGTCGGCGCGGTCGGGGGCGAGAGCGAAGTCGATCTCGCCGTCTTCCTTCCAGATCAGGGCGTCATGCGCACTCGCGCCGCCAAGGCCCGCGATGTTGCGGATAAGGCAGGCGAAGGCCGCGGGGTCGGGTTCGATGCAATAGACTCTGGCGCCCCGCTGGGCTGCGACATGGGCGAATTCCCCGACATTCGCGCCGACATCGACGACGACATCGCCCGCGCCGAGCGTCACATGCCGCCCGACGCCATACTCGCGCGCGAGGCGTTCGAGCCGCGCTTCCCAGCCCCGGCGATAGAGCTTCCAGCGCAGAGGCGAAGGGACATGGATGCGCCGGCCGGACGCCTCGACGACCGGTCCTTCCGCAGTTTCGCGCAAGAAGACGGGGACATTGCCCCCGATCTTCAGCGCGGCGAGGAGGCGCTGGCGCAGAAGCTTGCCTCTGACGGAGACCGGCAATCGCATGCGGCCCTTCCTGACCATCAGCTTCAGCGCGAGCGGCGGATCCCCCCCTACCCCCCCTTTTCAAGGGGGGGAATGGCATCGTGCCTTCGGCTGGTAACGCCAGCCCCAAACGAGGTCGTGTTCCCCCCCTTGAAAAGGGGGGGTAGGGGGGGATCAGAAGCGAGTCGGGTGGCGAGATTGCGCGGAATGTCTACGCTGTCGGCCGGCCATCGAGGGAGAGAAAAAACGTGCTGAGACTGAAAAGCGTTGCGATCGCCGCCCTTGCGCTCGTCGCCTGCGGCAAGCCTGCGGACAAGGAATCGCCCGCCGCCTTCGACCTCATCATAGCCGACGGAACAGTTTATGACGGCGAAGGCGGGGAGGGCGTCCTCGCCGATGTCGGAATTCGGGGAGACCGCATCGCCGCGGTCGGCGATCTTTCGAAAGCGGTCGCAAAGGAGACTATCGAGGCGGACGGCCTCGCGGTCGCGCCGGGCTTCATCAATCTCTTAAGCTGGGCGACCGAAACCCTCATCGAAGACGGCAAGGGCGAAAGCGACATCCGCCAGGGCGTCACCCTCGAAGTGATGGGCGAAGGCTGGTCGATGGGGCCGATGAACGACGCCATGAAGGCGGAAGCGCTCAAACAGCAGGCCGACATCAAATATCCGATCAGCTGGACGACGCTCGGAGAATATCTCGAATTTCTCGAAAAGAAGGGCGTCGCCATGAATGTCGCGTCCTATGTCGGCGCGACGACGATCCGGGTGCACGAACTCGGCTATGAGGATCGTCCCCCGACCGCCGAAGAGCTTGAGCGCATGAAGGAGCTGGTGCGCGCGGCGATGCGCGAAGGCGCGATGGGCGTCGGCTCCTCGCTCATCTACGCTCCCGCCTTTTACGCAAAGACCGACGAACTCATTGCGCTGACAGCGGCGGCGGCGGAATTCGGCGGCGGGTATATTTCGCACATCCGCTCTGAAGGCGATCGCTATCTCGAAGCGCTCGATGAGATGATCGCCATCGCGCGAGCCGCGAAGACCCGCGCCCAGGCCTATCACCTGAAGCCCGCCGGAAAGGCGAACTGGTCGAAATCGGAAGCCGGCCTTGCGAAGCTGGAGAAGGCGCGGGCCGAAGGCGTCGATGTCGCCGCCAACATCTACACCTACACCGCCGGCGCGACGGGCCTCGACGCGGCGATGCCGCCTTGGGTGCAGGAAGGGGGGCACGACAAATGGGTCGAGAATCTCAAAAACCCGGACTTGAGAGCCCGCGTCATCGCCGAGATGCGTGCGCCGGCGGTCGGCTGGGAAAGCCTTTATCAGCTGACCGGCAATGATCCCGAGAAAGTCCTTCTTATCGGGTTCAAGAATCCGGCGCTGAAGCCCTTGACCGGAAAGACGCTCGCAGAGGTCTCGCAAGTGCGGGGGACGAGCTACGAGGACACCATGATCGACCTCGTCATCGAGGACGACAGCCGCGTCGGCACTGCTTATTTCCTGATGTCGGAAGAGAACATCAAGCGCAACATCGCCTGGCCGCATATGATGTTCGGCTCGGACGAAGGCGCGATGGCGCCTGAGGGAGCCTTCATTCTCTCCAATGCGCATCCGCGCGCTTACGGCAATTTCGCGCGCCTCCTCGGCAATTATGTGCGCGAGGAAAAGGTTATTCCGCTCGCCGAAGCGATCCGCCGGCTGACGAGCCTTTCGGCGGACTCCTTGCGCATCGCCGATCGCGGCCGTCTCAAACCGGGACTCATCGCCGATATCGTGGTGTTCGATCCGGCGACCATTCAGGACCATGCGACCTTCGACCAGCCGCACCAGTTTGCGACCGGCGTCAGCCACGTCTTCGTCAACGGCGTCGCCGTGCTCCGGAACGGCGAACACACCGGCGCGCTGCCGGGGCGGGTTGTGAGGGGACCGGGATGGGAAGGTTCGGGAACCGGGAATCGGGAACCGGGAACCGGCCAGGCAGGCGGCGACGATGAGTAGTTTCGAGTATCAGAGTAGTTTCGAGTATCAGAAATGCACGCGGACACCCTCTCCCGCTTGCGGGAGAGGGTCGGCGCGCGCAGCGCGCCGGGGTGAGGGCCGGCGCACAGTCAGCACACGGACGCGCGCAGCCGTCCCCTCACCCGCCGCCGGACAAGTCCGGCGGCCGCCCTCTCCTGCAAGCGGGAGAGGGCAAGGGTCTCGCCGCCAACATTGCACCGACTGCGGTCGCGGGCCTAAATGCTGCAACGCCGAATACGGTCGCGTTGGGGAACGGGTTCATGGATATCCGGGCTGACAGAGGAGGTGTCCGTTCGCTCGCGGCGCGCGCCAGAGAATGGCGCGTGGACCGGCGCGTCGTCATGGTCGGCGCGCCGCTCGCGGTCGTTCTGCTCGGAATCCTCGCCTTCGTTATCATTCAGATGACCGGCAAGAAGCCGGACAAGACCCCCGAAGAGCCTCTCCCGATCGCCATTGAAATCGCCGAGGCGCGTGCGCGGCCGACGACCCTGCGAGTCGAGACCCAGGGCGAGGTCAAGCCCAAGACCGAAGCCGAGGTCGCAGCACGGGTCGCGGGCCAGCTCGTCTATCTTGCGCCGCGGCTCGAGCCCGGCGCATCGTTCAAGGAAGGCGAAGTTCTCGCCCGCATCGATCCTTCGGATTATCGCCTCGCGCTCGACCGTTCGCGCAGTCAGGTCTCGCGGGCGCGCGAAATGCTCGCGCGCGCTGAGGCCGACGCAGAGCTCGCGGAGGAGGATTGGCGGCAATCGGGGCTGGAAGGAAAGCCGTCGGCGTTGACCCTCGGCAAGCCGCAGGTCGCCGCCGCTTTGGCCGACTTGAGGACCGCGAGCGCGGGGGTGAAAGAGGCCGAACTCAATCTGCAGCGTACGGAGATTCGCGCGCCCTTCGACGGGCGGGTGAAGTCGCGCGGCGCCGACGAAGGCGATTTTGTTCAGGCCGGAGCGCCGGTCGCAGTGATGTTTGCAGTCGATGTCGCGCAAATCCGCGCGCCCTTAACCGATTCCGACCTCGCCGTTCTCGGCGTCGCGCCGGGTTATGTCGCGACCGCCGACGCTCCCGGCCCGTCGGCGCGCCTGACCGCGCAATCGGCCGGCGCGCAGCAGGAATGGCAGGGCGCATTGACCCAGGTGGAGGCCTCGATCGATCCGAAAACGCGGCTCGTCTATGGGCTGATCGAGGCTGAAGACCCGTTCGCCGAGGGCCTCGCCGCGCCGCTCGCGCCAGGGACGTTCGTTTCGGTCGCTCTAGCCGGACGCCTGCAGGAGTTTCTGATCGGGTTCCCGCGCGCCGCATTCAAGAAGAATGAGTACGTCTACGTCGTCGGCGAAGACATGACGATTTCAACCCGGCGGGTGAAGCCGGCGATGTTGACCGGCGAGGAGGTCTTCGTCCGCGAAGGCGTCGCGGACGGCGAGCGCGTCGTCGTTTCCTATATTCCCTCGCCGCGCGACGGCATGAAGGTGCGCGACATCGACGCGCCGCCGGCGCCGCCGGCCGAGCAGCAGACCCCCGCCACAAAGAAGAAGGAAGACTGATGGCGAGTAGGCGTTGCGGCTCTTTGCTCGGGTTGCGATGGCGCATGTCGCGGCGAACGGCGCGGTCGCTGGCGGAGAGGTTAGCGTCCCCCTCTCCCATCGGGAGAGGGGACACGGGTGAGGGTTTCGCCCTTGCAGTTTTTACCAATAGGAAGAACGATGCCGCCTCGGCCCGTCATCTCTCGCGCTCGAAGGTTTCGGCAGGAGTCAAACGCGCCCGAGCGGCGCGCGTGGGAAACGCTCCGTCAGCTGCGCGACCATGGCTATCCGGTCCGGCGTCAATATCCGGTTGGACCCTATGTGGTCGACTTCGCCATCCTTCGGGCGAGACTTGTCGTCGAGATCGACGGCTCGATTCATCGCCGCGAAGCGGTTCGCGCACGGGACCAGCTCCGCGAGTCGGAGATCAGGGAATTCGGGTGGGACGTTATGCGCGTCACCGCCGCCGAAGCATTGAGTCCGGATCATCTGATGGCGCGAGTCTGCGGCTATCTCGGACTTTAACGCGAGGCACGAGCCCTCACCCCCGACTCCTCCCCCAAAGGGGGAGGGGAGTCCCGGTCAGATTGTCGCCGCGATCGCGGACGGAGGGATCGGCGTTCCCCCCTCCCGTCGGGAGAGGGGACAGGGGTGAGGGTTTCGCGCTCGCAGCTTCTACGAGCCGCCGAAGCATTGAGCCCGGATCATCTGATGGCGCGCGTGTGCGGTTACCTCGGCCTCTAACGCGCGGACTGAGCCCTCACCCCCGACCCCTCCCCCAAAGGGGGAGGGGAGGCGCCTGTTTCGCGGACGGAGTTCGGCCATGAACGGCATTGTCGCATGGTGGGCGCGCAATCCGGTCGCCGCCAATCTCCTGACCATCGCGTCGGTCATCGCCGGCATCCTCTCCTTCATGATGATGGAAAAGGAATTTTTCCCGGCCGGACGCAGCGGTGCGGTGATCGTCACCGCTGTCTGGCCGGGGGCCTCTCCCGCCGACATGGAATCGCAGGTCGCGGTGCGCTTCGAGGAGGCGACCAGCGACCTTGACGGCGTCCGCCGCGTCCTCTCCCGCTCGACGGAAGGATTCGTCCGCGTCGAGCTGCAGGCCAATCCCGGCGTCAATGTCGACAGTCTCGTGCAGGAGGTGGAGACCAAGATCGGCGCCATCAGCGGCCTGCCGCCCGGACTTGAGCCGCCGCAGACGTCGCGCTTCATCGGCCGCAACTGGTCGATCATCATGTCGGTGCATGGCGATGCGCCGGAGACCGTGCTGCGCGAGCAGGCGAAAACCCTGCGCGACCGTCTCGCCCTCGTCGACGGCGGCGCCAATACGATCGTGGTCGGCGCCCGCCGTCCCGAGGTTTCGATCGAGGTCTCCGAACAGGCGCTGCGAACCTGGGGGCTGACCTTCAGCGACGTGTCGAACGCGGTGCGCGCGACGTCGCTCGATGTCTCGTCGGGCCGCGTCCGCACAGCGGACGGCGACTATCAGCTGAGAGCCCGCAATCTCGCCGGTTCGAGCGTCGACTTCGGCGAGATCGTCGTCCGCGAAACGCCGGACGGCGGCATCGTCCGGCTGAAAGACATCGCCAATGTCATTGAGGGCTTCGAGGACCGGCAGGTCTACAACCGCCTCGGCGAAGAGCCCTCGATTCTGGTCACTGTGCTCACCGCCGACCGCTTCGACATCTTCAAGACCTCGAAAGAGGTCAATGAAGTCGTCGATCAGATGCGGAAGGAGCTCCCCGAAGGCGTCGACATCCGCCTCTTTTACGATGAGCTCGAAGATTACCGCACTCTGACCGGCATACTTTTTCAGAACGCGCTCCAGGGCTTTTTCCTGATCTTCGTCCTCCTGCTTCTGTCCCTTCATCCCAAAGTCGCCTTCTGGGCGACCGCCGGGGTGATGACCGCCTTCGCCGGCTCCTTCTTCATCCTTCCCTATGTCGACGTGTCCTTGAACTTCATGACCGTGTTCGGCTTCCTATTGGTGCTCGGCATCATGGTCGACGACGCGATCATAGTCGGGGAGGCGATCTACGAACGCGCGGAGCGGGGCGGCGAGGGAGTCGAAAGCTCGATTCTGGCGACCCAGCTCGTCCTGAAACCGCTGATCGCCTCGGTGCTCGTCACCATGCTCGCCTTTTCGCCGTGGATGTTCATTTCCGGCGACGCGCGCCAGTTCACCCGCGCGATCTCGGTCGTTGTCATGTCGACCCTGTTCTTTTCGCTCGTCGAGTCCCTCTTGATCCTTCCCGGCCATCTCGCCCATGTCGGGATCCCGAAGCCCGGCGACGGCCTGATCGGCCGGTTGATGACCTTGCAGCAGAAATGCGCGCACTCGGTCCTCTGGGTCGCGCGCAATCTGCACGGGCCGCTCCTAAAGACCGCGCTCAAATGGCGCTATCTGACCCTTGCCATTTTCTCCGTCTGGTTCCTGCTGGCGATTTCCTTGATGTCGAGCGGACGCATCCGGCAAGCCTTCATGCCGGAGGTCGAGGGCGACTTCATGATCGCCTCGATCGAGATGCCGCTCTCGACTCCCTTCGAGCGCATGAAGGAGGTCGCCCGCCAGCTCGACGCGGCGCGACGCGCGCTCGAAGTCGAAACCACAGATTACGCCGTCCTCGACCCCAATACCGGTCAGAAATCGCAAGGCGTCATCCGCAGCTGGGCGACCTTTGTCGAGGAGAACGCGGTCAGAGCGTATGTCGGGCTGACCCCCCCGGAAACGCGCACCCTCGGTTCGAAGAAGATCACCGAGCGCATGAAGATTCTTCTCGGCCAGATTCCCGACGCCGAGAAAATCAATTTCGACCTCTCCGGAAACAATCAGGGCCCGGCCATTCAGATCGCCCTCAATGGCGAGAATGTCGAGGACCTGCGCGCCGCGGTGGACGAATTAAAGGCGAAGCTCGCAACCTTCGCCGCGGTCAGAAGCGTGCGCGACAGCGAGGAAGCCGCCAATGAGGAGCTTCTCTTCACCTTAAAACCGGGCGCCGAACGGCTCGGTGTGACGCTCGCCTCTCTCACCGAGCAGGTCCGCCAGGCCTATTTCGGCGAAGAAGTGCAGCGCCAGCCGCAGGACGGCGACGAGCGCCGGGCCTATGTTCGTTATCCGGAACTGGAACGCCGCTCGCTCGGCAGCCTCGACGATTTCCGCATCCGGACGCCGGACGGACGCGAGATTCCGCTCGCAAGCGTCGCCGAAATCGCCTTCGAGCCCGGCGTCGTCGGGCTCGACCGCCGCGACCGTCTGCGCTCGATCACGATCGAAGCGGAGGCGCCGCGCGAGGAGCGGGTGATCATCACGAAGGAGTTGAACGAGACCTATTTCCCCGCCTTCGATCGCAAATACCCGACCGTATCGCGGCGCGCCGTCGGCGAAGCGGAGGCGATGGAGGAGTTCAATTCGGAGATCATCCGGCTTTTGTCGCTCGCCTTTTTCGGCATGTACTTCCTGCTCGCCGTCGTTTTCCGCTCCTATTGGGAGCCGGCGCTCATCATGTCGGCGATCCCCTTCGCACTGACCGGGGCGATCGTTGGGCACGCGCTGTTCGGAACCTCGTTCGGGCTCTTCTCCTATCTCGGCGCGATCGCCGCCATGGGAGTCGTCGTCAATGACAATGTCGTCCTCGTCCACCGCATCAATTTGAAGCGGAAAGACGAGGGGCTTCAGTCCCTCGAGGCCGTCTATGAGGGGACGGTCTCGCGCTTCCGCCAGATCTTCCTGACCTCAGTCACCGAATTCATCGCGCTTTCGCCGATGATCCTCGAACGGGCGGCGATCGCGCAGTTTCTGATGCCGATGGCCCTCTCCCTCGCCTTCGGGGTGCTTCTCTGCATGCCGGTGACGCTCATCTTGACGCCCTGCTTCTATCTCATCGGCCGCGACATCCGCTTGGGCGCCGCCTCCATGGTGCGCTTTGTCGCCGGCGCCGCGCGGGTCCGCCCGGCGGAATGACGACGCGCATGAAGGACGAAGATGGCGCCGCAAGTCACTTCCCCCGCTGCGCCGGGGGAAGTGTCGGCGAAGCCGACGAAGGGGGTTCTCGCCGCAAACGACGGACTCGCGGCGAGGCCCCCATCGGCCCTTCGGGCCACTTCCCCCGCTGCGCGGGGGAAGTGGCTCGCCAAGCGCAGGTTGACAGGAACAGAAGGAGAATATAGAACGAACAGAGAACGCAATCCCGGAGGCCGCGAGGATGGAAAACGATGCGTTGAAAGACTCGGTCGGACTCGGCCTACTCATTCTCCTGATCGCCGCTTTTCACACCCTGGGCGCGCTCCTCAGCGCCTGACCGACATTCGATCGGGAGGCGCATGAGCGCAGACACCCATGGCGTTGCGGAGAGATGCGCGCCGGCTCTCTCACCGGGTCGCGGCGGGCTCCGGCGGAAAGATGAAGTCGCCGGGAGCCGCGGGCTGACGGCCGTCGAAGGCGTAGCCGCCGAAGGGTCCGTCGCGATCCACCCATTGCAGGAAGAGGTGCGCCGACCAACGGTTCGGATTGGGCGCGATCCGTCCGTGGCGATAGAGCGAGCCCTGATAGGCGACGGCGTCGCCGACCGACATCGGGATTTCGCGAAACGGCTCGCCGCCGAAATCGGCGGCGTAACCGGGCTTGAACTGCTCCTCCGGCTGAAGCGGACGGCCGGCGATGGCCAGCGGCCAGGGACGGCGGTCGGCGTATCCGAGCGTCAACGAGATCGAGTGTTCGCTCGCTTCGCGGTCGGAATGGACATGGCAGATGTCGCCGCCCTGATAGGCGCGAAAATAGCTGTAAGTCGGGGCGAGGCGCGCGCCGACGATGCGCTCCATGAGCGCGGTCATGCCCCAATGCAGCGTCGTCATCGGCCGCCAGTTCTGGCCGTAAAGCTCGTAGGAGCGCTTGCCGGCGACGCGAGGGTCCGACAAGAGCCGCGATCCCTGTTCGCCGACGACCTGCTGAACCGACGCGAGCAGCACGCCGGCGACATCCTCGGCGAGGACGCCCTTCAGCAATGCATAGCCCTCATTGCGGTAGCGCTCGCGTTCCTCCATCGCCGCATTGAAGCTGCCTGCCAAAGCCCGGTCAATCTCACGCTCTCATGCGGCGCAGGACTTCTGGAGGCGAAGCGGTGAGCGCCTTTGTGCATCTCCACGTCCATTCGGCGTATTCGCTCGCCGAAGGCGCGATCAAGATCGGCGCGATCGCCCCCCTGTGCCGCGCCGCCGGGACGCCGGCGGCGGCGGTCGCCGACACCGACAATCTCTTCGGCGCGCTTGAGATTTCCGAGACGCTCGCCAAAGCGGGAATCCAGCCGATCGTCGGCGTGCAGCAAAGCTTCGGTTTCGACGGCCTTCCGGCCGAGCCGTCGCGTCCCGCCGGGCGCGCGCCCCTCGTGCTGCTCGCCCGCAACGAAACCGGTTACCAGAGCCTCATGTCGCTATCGAGCGACGCGTTTCTCAAGTCGGCGGCGCCAGACGGTCCGTGCGCGGACCTTCATTGGCTCGCGGAAAGCGCATCCGGCCTCATCTGCCTCAGCGGCGGATATGACGGGCCTCTTGACCGGCTCATTCGGGCCGGCCGCAAGAGCGAGGCGGAAGCGCTCTTAAAACGGCTCGCCGCGATGTTCCCCGGCGCGCTCTATGTCGAGCTGCAGCGTCATCAGGGCTCCGACCGGCGCCGGGCCGAAAGCGACCTCATCGATCTTGCTTACGCCCTCGACCTTCCATTGGTCGCGACCAACGAGCCTTATTTTCCGGCGCGCGCCGATTACGAAGCCCATGACGCGCTTTTGTGCATCGCTGAGGGCGCCTATCTCCATCAGGACGATCGCCGGCGGGTGACCCCCGACCATTATTTCAAATCCGCGTCGGAAATGACTGCGCTCTTTTCCGACCTCCCCGAGGCGCTCGAAAACACCATCGAGATCGCGCGCCGCTGCGCCTTCCGTCCCCGGCCGCGCGACCCCATCCTGCCGCGCTACGCGACCTGCGGCGACGAGGGCAAGGAGCTTGAACGGCAGGCTCAAGCCGGCCTCGAAGCGCGCTTTGCGCGCGGGGGCTTAAGCGCGCGCGAGGCGGATTATCGGTCACGGCTCGCCGCCGAACTCGACGTCATCGTGCGCATGGGCTTCGCCGGCTACTTCCTTATCGTCGCCGATTTCATCAAATGGGCGAAGGCGCAAGGCATCCCGGTCGGACCCGGGCGCGGTTCGGGCGCCGGCTCGCTTGTCGCTTATGCCCTGACCATCACCGATCTCGATCCCTTGCGGTTCGGGCTCCTGTTCGAGCGCTTCCTCAACCCCGAACGGGTGTCGATGCCGGATTTCGACATCGATTTCTGCCAGGACCGGCGCGACGAAGTCATTCGCTACGTCCAGGAAAAATACGGCGCCGACCGCGTCGCGCAGATCATCACCTTCGGCAAGCTGCAGGCGCGCGCGGTCTTGCGCGATGTCGGCCGCGTGCTCGGCCTGCCCTACGGCCTTGTCGACCGCCTGTGCAAGCTGGTGCCCAACAACCCCGCCGACCCCGTGACCCTCGCCGAGGCGCTCGAAGCCGAGCCGCGTCTCAAGGAGGAGCGCGCGCGCGATGAAAGCGTCGCAGCGCTTCTCGAAATCGCCATGAAGCTCGAAGGGCTTTACCGCCACGCCTCGACGCATGCGGCGGGCGTCGTCATCTCCGACCGGCCGCTCGTCGAGCTTGCCCCGCTCTACCGCGATCCGCGGTCCGCGACGCCGGCGACCCAGTTCAACATGAAGCAGGTCGAATCCGCCGGCCTCGTCAAATTCGATTTCCTCGGACTGAAGACCTTAACCGTCATCGAGAAGGCGGTGGCTCTCGCGCGGGAGGCCGGCGCCCTCATCGACGCCGACGCGCTGCCCCTCGACGACGCCAAGACCTACGCCATGCTCGGCGAGGGCGCGGTCGCCGGAGTGTTTCAGCTGGAAAGCGCAGGCATGCGTTCGACCTTAAGGTCGATGCGGCCGGACTGCCTCGAGGACATCATCGCGCTCGTCTCGCTCTATCGCCCGGGCCCGATGGAGAACATTCCGACCTATATCGAGCGCAAGCAGGGCCGTCAGCCTGCGGATTACCTCCATCCGCGCCTCGAATCTATCCTCAAGGAGACCTATGGCGTCATCATCTACCAGGAGCAGGTGATGCAGATCGCGCAGGAGCTCTCCGGCTTTTCGCTCGGCGAGGCGGACATCCTCAGGCGCGCCATGGGCAAAAAGCAGAAGGAGGAGATGGACAGCCAGCGCCGGCGCTTCCTCGAAGGGGCCGAGGCCCGCGGCGTCGGCGCCGCGAAGGCTCAATCGATCTTCGAACTGGTCGAAAAATTCGCCGGCTACGGCTTCAACAAGTCGCACGCCGCCTGTTACGCCTATATCGCTTACCAGACGGCCTGGCTCAAGGCCAACCGCCCGGCGGAGTTCTTCGCCGCGTCGATGTCGCTGGATCGTTCGAATACGGACAAACTCGCTTCGCTCGTCAAGGAGACGCGCGCCTCCGGCGTCGCGGTCCTCCCTCCCCACGTCAATCATTCGCAGGCGGACTTTTCAGTCCGCGAGGGCGCTGTGGTCTACGCGCTGTCGGCGGTGAAAAACACCGGCGACGGGGCGATGAGGCTCATCGTCGAGGCGCGGGGGGAGCGCCCGTTCGCCGACCTTCTCGAATTCGCCGAGCGCGCGGATCTGAAAGCGATCGGCAAGCGGGCGCTCGAGAATCTCGCGCGGGCCGGCGCATTCGACGGGCTTGGGGTGTCGCGCGCCGCCGCGCTCGCATCCATCGACCTTCTGATGCGCCATTCCGCCTCTGCGGCCGCCGACCGCGGCAGCGACCAGCGCGGACTCTTCGATCTCGCTGCGGCGCCGGCGCTTGACCGCCCGCGCCTCCCGGCGGCCGAGGAATGGCCGCCGATCGATCGATTGAACGAGGAGCGCATCGCGCTCGGATTCTATCTCTCCGGCCATCCGCTCGACGATTACGAACGCGAACTCAAGCGCCTCAATGCGGCGACGATCGCCGAAATCCGCAGCCGGCCGCCTGCGAGAAATGTCGGCCAGGTCGCCGCGGTGATCCGCTCGATCAGGCAGCGGCGCTCACGGCTGGGCAAGCCCTTCGCCTGGGTCGGCTGCTCCGACGCGACCGGCGATCTCGAAATGACGGTGTTTTCGGAACTGCTCGCCTCTGCGCGCGACCTTTTCGAGCCCGGGGCGCTGCTTCTTGTTACGTTGTCGAGCGACGAGCGCGACGGGGAGGTGCGTTTCGTCTGCGAAAGCGCGCGACGGCTCGACGCCGCCGCGCGCGAGACCGCATCGACCCTCAAAGTCCGCATCGCCGGGCCGGAGGCGCTCGCCGGTCTCCGCCGCCGCCTCGAAGCGGCGAAGAAGGAACGCGGCGATCAGGGGCGCATCGTCGTCGCCATGGACCTGCCCGGGCCCAATCTTGAAGTTGAATTCGCCATTCATTCGCCGGGCCCATGCTCGCCGGCGCTCCGCGGCGCTTTGAAGACGATTGAAGGCGTCGTCGATGTCGAGCTGGTTTGACCTAGGCGGGTTCCGCCCCCAAAGGAAATCCGCCTGCTGATTTCTTGCGAACGCGATCGCGCGCGCGGGGGCGGTTAGCCATCCAAGCCGCGGGCGCGGCCCGGAAATAAAAAACTTATCGGACACCGTTGACGCGCCTTTATGATGGGTTGGAGCGGGATCATCCGCTTCGGAAAATGGCTTGCGGACTGTCGGTATCGGTTGCGATCTATATTAACTATGATTTGTATAGTAATAGATAAAAATCTAGTTGTTTGCCTATTGACTTATATAATACCATATCCTATCTTCAACCCATCCCCGCGCGCCGGAGAGGCGTCGTTCGCGACTACGTCGAAAATGGCGGCGCGGGGCTCGCGAGCGTCGCGGGAGGCGGATCGGGCCTGATGACTTGCCGATCCAACGGTCCCGGCCGGCCCCG
>Ga0187893_10000550_pt1 | contig 97024 bp, 86 predicted proteins | sample MA1701074metaG_FD_139574 | JGI IMG/M metagenome (GOLD analysis project Ga0187893, IMG submission 139574) | White microbial mat communities from a basaltic lava cave in the Kipuka Kanohina Cave System on the Island of Hawaii, USA - MA170107-4 metaG ... | reverse complement strand
TGGGAAGGGGGATAATTCATGGCCAACCTCCTGTAAGGGTAATTGGCCCTGAATCATACCCCTTCCGGTGAAAGCGGACACTTCATGTGCTACGGGAACCGGACAATTCATTAGCTTACGACAAAAGCCAAGCTTTGCATTGACAGTCTATAGACAACTTCATATAATTATTTAGCCGACTTTTATCATAACCTTAGGCAAAAAAAGGACTTAGGAATTATTATGCAAATCGGGAGCGAAGCCTCCAACCCCGTAACGAGTGAAAAGGGGCGGAAAAGGAGCATTCCGGCCGGGCTTTGGACCAAATGTCCGAGCTGCCAGCACGTGATGTTCACCAAGACGCTCCGGGAGAATCTCTCCGTTTGCTCGAAGTGTAATTTTCACTTTATCCTAGGAGCGCTCGACAGAATTAATATCCTTCTGGAGCCGAAGAGCTTTAAAGAGCTGGACGGAGAGTTAGAGACGCTGGACCCCCTACAATTTAAAGGTTCCCGCCCTTACCTTGAGAAATTAAAGCAGGATCAGAAAAAGACGGGTTTGAAAGAAGCCTGTCTCGTCGGGGAGGGAACGATTTTTGATAAAACGGTCGCCTTTGCAGTGACCGACTCCCGTTTCATTATGGGGTCCATGGGATCGGTGGTGGGAGAGAGAATCACCCAGCTGGTTGAGCATGCGGCCGAAAAGAAACTGCCTCTCATCATTGTTTCGGGTTCGGGAGGGGGAGCCCGCATGTACGAAGGGGTGTTGAGTTTGATGCAAATGGCCAAGACCTCCGCGGCGATCGCGCGTTTTCATAAAGGCAAACTTCCTTATATTTCTATTCTGACGAACCCAACGATGGGGGGTGTGATGGCGAGTTTCGCGGCCCTGGGCGATGTGGTCCTGGCCGAACCCCGGGCTTTGATCGGTTTCGCGGGGCCCCGGGTCATTGAGCAGACGATCCGTCAGAATCTGCCGCCCGATTTTCAGACTTCCGAATTTCTTTTGGAGCACGGGATGATTGACCAAGTCGTAGAGCGCAAAGACCTCCAGCGGACCCTTAAACGGATCCTGGACTACTTCACCAAAGACTAACTTAAGGACTCTTCCATGGCCACGGTGGTTCTGAAAAACGTTTCGAAAAATTACGCCAATAATGTTCCTGCAGTCAAAGACATCAACCTGCAGGTGGAGGACAAGGAATTCCTTGTTTTGGTCGGCCCGTCCGGCTGCGGTAAATCCACGACTTTGCGGATGATTGCCGGCCTCGAAGAAGTGACCCGGGGCGAGATTTACATCAATGGACAGCTGGTCAACGACCTTCCGGCCCGAAACCGGGACATCGCCATGGTGTTTCAAAACTACGCCCTTTATCCCCACATGACGGCTTATGAGAATCTCGCGTTCGGCCTGAAGCTCCGCCACTATCCGAAAAAAGAAATCGAAAGGCGTGTCCAGGAGGCGGCTGAAATTTTGGGGATCGCCGGGCTCCTGAATCGCCGGCCGAAGGAGCTTTCGGGGGGAGAACGCCAGCGGGTTGCCGTGGGACGGGCGATCGTCCGCAAGCCCAAGGTCTTCCTCTTCGACGAACCTTTGAGCAATTTGGATGCCCGGCTCCGGGTCCAGATGCGCACCGAGCTTCTGAAGATTCACAACCGCCTGCAGGCCACCATGATTTATGTGACGCACGACCAGGTGGAGGCCGTGACTTTGGGACAGCGGATCGTGGTGATGAAGGGGGGGCTCATTTACCAAATCGGCCATCCCATCTCGGTCTATGAGAACCCGCGCAACAAATTCGTGGCCGGCTTTATCGGCTCGCCCCCCATGAATTTTCTCCAGGGGAAAATCCTCAACCAAAACGGCGATTATTATTTCTTTGAACGGGGGGTCAAGCTGCACGTCCTACCCCAAATTTATGACAAACTTTCGGCTTACAAAGACAAAAATGTCATTCTGGGGATCCGCCCCGAAGACGTCTATGACCGCCTTTTTGCCCAGGACGCCCGGCCGGAATATACCATTACGGCAACGGTCGAAGTGGTCGAGCCGATGGGGTCGGAAATTTACCTTTTCTTAACCACGGGTCGCAACAGCTTTGTGGCGCGCGTCAGTAACCAGGATACGGCCAAAGTCAATCAGGACCTGCAGGTGGTCTTCGACATGAGCAAGGCCCATTTCTTCGATCCGGTAACCGAGGAAGCAATAACCTAAATCCTAGGTGGAGCTCCCGGCCCGCCTCAAACAATTATTTCTTTTCGGAGCCATCCTCGGAGGTTTTCTTCTTCTCTCCCAAATCCCGGGTTCCCTCGCCCCCCTTCGCACGACGGTAGAACCCGAAATCTACCTCATCCGCTTAAGCCTCCTTCTCTATCTTTTTTACCTCCCCCTCCTCGCCGCATGGTTTAGTCTCCGCCAAATCGGCGGGCTGATTTTTGCTCTGATTGCGAGTGCGGCCGCCCTTTTTGTTTGGGCCGTTTCGCATTCCAATTTCTTTTTATGGGCCCTTCCCGGTTACCTCCTTCTTTGCCTCCTGCTTCACTGGAAGGACCAGCAGATCGAAGACCACCTTTCTTTTATCCGCGTGGAGTTCGAAAAATGCGCCAACGAAAAAAATGACATGGAGGTGGAATACCGGGAGAAGGGGGAAAGTGTCAGCATCTTTTTTGAAAAGTACTCGACTTACTACAATCTTAGAAAATTGGCCGAGGATTTTGCGGCGCGGCTTTCTTTGACCGAACTTCCCCAACTCGTGGTGGCCCGTGCTTTGGAATTCATTCCGAAAGGGGACGGCTGTTTTTTGGTCCTCGCTTCTCCCAATGAAGACAGACTTTCGTTGGTTGCGTCCAAGAGAACGAAGGAAACTTCCCGGGGCCGGCGGAAAGAAGGGGACTTGTTTGACTATTGGGTGATCCGGAACCGGAAACGTCTTCTGGTGACGGACACCCAAAAAGACGTCCGTTTCGACACCCGAAACCTTCGTGTGGATTCCGACGAAATTCGGAGCCTCATCAGCGCCCCCCTTCTTCACGAAGGCCGCGTCCTCGGAACTTTGCGTCTGCATTCTTCAAGGCACGACACCTTCTCCACCGATGACTTGAGACTTCTCGACGCCATCGCGACCCTGGCTTCGGCCGCCTTGTCGAATGCCATGCTTTTTGAAAAAACCCAGGAGCTCGCCATCCGCGATTCCCTCACCGGACTTTATGTTCAGCGTTATTTTTTCGAAAGGCTCCGGGACGAACACCGCCGCGCCCTCCGAAGCACTCACCCGCTTTCCCTCCTGATGTGCGATCTCGATCATTTCAAAGTGGCGAACGACCGTTGGGGGCACGTGGCCGGAGATTTGATGCTGGTGCGTTTTGCGGAAATTCTAAAAGAAGCGGTGGAGGGCGGCGTGGTTTCGCGGTACGGGGGAGAGGAATTCGCCATCCTGCTTCCCGACACCGACAGAGAAAAAGCGCGGCACTTGGCCGAGCAAATTCGTCACGCGATGGAAAAATTCCCTTTTACGATCCGGAGAGAAAAAGTGCAAATGACCGTTTCTATCGGGGTCGCGAGCCTCCCCAAAGACACGTTGGATGAGGAGGAGCTCGTCAGGAAAGCGGACGAGGCGCTTTACCGGGCCAAGCGGGAGGGGAGAAACAAGGTGATCGTGTGGGGGGACAAGTGAAAGCAGGGGTTTTCGCCCTTTTTTGTGCTGGCCTTTTTTTCGCCCTCCAGAGCTCCGCCGCGACGCCCCTGGCCTATTTTGCCTTCTTCCCAATCGGCGCCATCGGGGTTTTTTACTTCTACGGGAACCGGGATTGGGTGCTTTTTGGCGTGGCGCTGGCCCTTCTTTTGGGGGTTTACTTTTTCCGCCGTTTAGCCGTACTTATGTATGAAACGGCAACACTGGGGGGCGGGACCGTTTCCTGCTTCTCGCTCTTGGCTTACTACTGGCACGGTTGGCAAAAAACACTCGGGGATGAGGAAAAAAGATATGAGAGGGTGCGGAGTGAACTTTTTGAACTCAAGGAAAGACACGCCACCCGTGTCGAGAGTTTGCTTCATTTGGAAAAGCAGGTGGCAAGCCTCATTAACCTTTTTGAAATCGCGCGCGATTTCAACGAGTGTTTGGATTTGAAAGAAACGGCCCAAATTATTTTTAAAAAAGTTTTACCCGGACTCCCTTTCGAAAAAGCCGAGCTCGTTCTCTTGGCTTCGGAAGAAAATCATAAAACGATCTCCCGGACTTATCTTATTTCGAAAATGGGGGTCGAAGAAAAAGTTTCGCTGGATCCCAAGGCCCCCGAATATGAATGGCTCGACCGAATCTCGGGGGAGAAGCGTTTTGTTTCCGTGGATCATCATTGGTTTTTTCCTTTGGTGTTGGAAAACGAGTTCAACGGAATTTTTATGGTTCAGGGTTCCGACAAGGAGGACCTGGCGAAATTCGAAGTTCTGGCTTCCCAGCTCACCCTCCAGGTGCGGAAAGTCCGGCTTTATGAAATGGTGCGGGCCCTTTCCATTATTGACGGGCTCACGGGCGTTTTTGTCCGGCGCCATTTCTTGGAACGGTTTGAAGAGGAGATCCGGCGGGGGGTCAAACATAACTTCCCGCTCAGCGTTTTAATGTTAGACATCGATCATTTCAAAAGATATAATGACGAATTCGGGCATCTTGTTGGAGATGCAACACTTAGAGAAGTTGTTCAGGTCGTTCGCGCGAATGTCAGAAATGTGGATATTGTGGCGCGTTATGGGGGAGAAGAGTTCGTGGTGGTGATTCCGGAAACGGGTGAACAGGGCGCTCTGGAAGTCGCGGAACGTATCCGCTCCGCGGTGGCCCGCCGCGCTTTCCGTGTTTACGATGAAGAGACCAAAGTGACCGTGAGTATCGGCATTTCCATTTTTCCGCAGGACCTCTCTCCGCAGGCCGAAGAAAAATCCGACGCCAATTTAATTTTTGATTTGTTACAAAAAGCAGACCGCGCTCTTTACCGGGCCAAAGAAGAAGGAAGGAACCGGGTGGTGGCTTATCATTCTTTGGGCGAGAAAGGACAGCTCCGATGAAAATTTTTCTCGACACGGCCAATGTCGATGAAATTCGCGAGGCGATGAGTTGGGGCGTCTTGGACGGCGTCACCACCAACCCGAGTCTTGTCGCCAAAGAGGCCCGGGATTTTAAAAAGCTTCTTCTTGAAATTTGTTCGATCGTCGACGGGCCGGTTAGCGCGGAGGTGGTCGGCACCGTTTCCGATGAGATGATCGCCGAAGGCCGGTCGCTCGCCGCCCTTCACGAAAATATCGTCGTGAAAATTCCTCTGATCGTGGACGGCTTGAAGGCCGTCAAGAAGCTCTCCTCCGAGGGCATTGCCACGAACGTCACCCTTTGCTTTTCCCCGACCCAGGCCCTCCTTGCCGCCAAAGCGGGGGCTACCTATATAAGCCCCTTTGTCGGGCGCCTTGACGATATCTCGCATGACGGGATGGAAACCGTGCGTGAAATCAAGGCCATCTATACACAGTACCGCTTTTCTACCCAGATTCTTGCTGCAAGCCTTCGCCACCCCCTTCATGTCGTCGAAGCGGCCAAAATAGGCGCGGATGTAGGGACCCTTCCTTTTAAGGTGTTGGAGCAGATGGTCAAACACCCCCTCACCCAGGCTGGCTTGGAACGGTTTTTGAAGGATTGGAAGGATTTTCAAAAAGATCAACGTCAAGTGCCAATCCGGGTATGAACTTATCCTCTAGCGCTTCCCGCCGGTTTTTCCCTCTCTGGCTTGCCCTCTTCTTCGTCGGTTCTATGGCCGTCGCGGGCGGACTCCGGCCCCTGACCGTATTTGCTGAGGAAGCTGTCGCGGAGGAAGCTGTAGCGGAGGAAGCTCTGGCGGAGGAAGCCAAAACGGAAAACGGGCTCAAGCCGGGAGAAAGCGTTGAAGTGGTCGCCGATCAATTGGAATATGACCGTGCAAACAAAAAAATCATCGGCAAAGGCAACGTGGTTCTGACCTATCGGGAAGTCAAATTAAGCGCCGACTATGCCGAGGTGGAGACGGAAACTAAAAAGTCTTACGCCAAAGGCCACGTGGTGATTGTGCGCGGGGAACAGCTGGCGGCCCGGGGAGACGAAGTGCGTTATGACTTTGCCAATGACCGCGGTCAATTTCCCGACGGACGGAGCATTCACGGACCCTGGTTCTCGCACGGAGAAGAGGTGGAGCAGACCCAAGAAGGAAAATACGAAATCCAGAATGCAAAGATTACCACGTGTTACTTGGACCGCCCTCACTTTGAAATCCGGGCAAAGCGGGTTTCCATTTACACGGGCGATAAAATCTTTGCCCGCAGTATCTGGCTTTATGTTCTGGGCAAGCGTGTTTTCTGGTGGCCCTATCTGATCCTTCCTCTCCAAGACAAAGAACGCCGGTCTCCCATTGAGATCCAGCCGGGTTATTCTTCCCAAGACGGCGCTTACGTTCTGACTTCGAAAGGATACAGCATTGCGAAGTGGCTCTGGGGGAGATGGCATATCGATTGGCGGCAGAAGAGAGGTTTTGGAGCGGGCGTCGATTTTGATTATCACTTCGACGGTTTAAAAACCGACGGGAATCTCCGGCTTTACCTCACCCAAGACGCCAATGCCCCCAATACCGCCACCGAGGCCATCGCCCTAAACGCCGCTTACGCAGACCGCCAGGACCGCACCCGGGGAAGGGTGCTCTGGAGACACCGCACCGATTTCACTCCGCACACTCACCTCATCTTGAGATTTCACAAGCTGGCCGACGAATTTTTCCTGCAGGACTTTTTCGAAAGGGAATTCCGCGCGGATATCGAGTCGAGCTCCTTCGCCAATTTTGTGAGCAATTCCGAGCTTTACGGTTTCTACCTCTTTAATCAGGGAAGAGTCAATAATTTTGACAATACCATTGAGCGATTGCCCGAGATCCGGTTTGATTGGAAAAATGCGCCCTTCTTCAGCGATAAAATTTATTATCAAAGCGCCACAAGCTTTGCCAACCTGAACAAGACCTACAGCCGTTCCGAAGACGACGACAGCAATGTGCGTTTCGACACCTTTCACGAATGGTTTGCTCCGATGAAATGGAATGAAATCAAGTTCACCCCCACCGCGAATGTCCGAGAGACCGTTTACGGCCGTGATAAAATCAACGGACACTCAAACTCGAGAACCGCCCTGGGGATCGGGTTCGACGCCCGGACCCATTATTACAAGGTCTTCGATAAGACCTTCGATGTCCTTGGGGTTGAAGCCAACCAGCTCCGTCACGTCATCGAGCCCAGCTTCCGCTATGACGGAATTCTTCATTCCACGTTTGGCGCCGATGACCTTATTAAATTTGATTCGATTGACACAATCGACAATACCCAGCGGTTCACCCTAGGGCTTGAGAACCGTATCCAGACCAAGCGGGTGGTCAATGGAAAGATGAAAAGGGTCGATTTCGTGAGCCTCAACACCTTTTTAAGCTACGATATCAAGCCCAATAACGAAGTGGACCGGAGCGGATTTTCCATTTGGTCGAACGAATTCACCCTGCGGCCCTATCAATGGATGCAGTATGAAATGCGTTTGGAGTATGATTTGGAAAGGGACAAATTCCACGAGTTTAATCAGGACATTCTCGTAAAAGCGGAACGCCTCCAGATGCTCTTTGGCCACCGCTTCGTGGGGCGCCGCGAATTTATAGGGATCCCCGAGGCGGACAATCAGTTTGTCTTCGACGGGGGCTATTGGTTGAATGACAAATGGAAGGTGGGGGGCTATGTCCGTTTTGAGGCGGAGTCCCACGAGTTGCAGGAGTGGCAGGTTTCCTTTACCCGGGATCTCCATGACTTTCTCCTGGATTTCGGCTATAACGTCAGAAATTCAGACATCGATAATTCCAATAAGGAATTCTACTTCCTCCTTCGCCTGAAGGCCTTCCCCGAGTATCCCTTAAAGGTCGGTAACCGAGCAAGTTTTTCGGAGCCCAGAATCGGGCAAACCGTATCGGGTGCAAACCAGTCTTACGGTCTGGCCGGAACCGAAGCGTAATTCGCGGTTCCCCGGTATCACCTCTTCTTAAGCGATGAACATCAGCATTATCGGTTCTGGACATGTGGGTTTGGTTACCGGGGCCTGTTTTGCCGACTTGGGCCATCGAGTGCTTTGTGTGGACTGCGACCCCCGTAAGATCGCCCTTTTAAAAAAAGGCAAATCGCCCATTTATGAACCGGGCCTCGAAGAGTTAATCCGCAAAAATCTCAAGAAGCGGAGGATTTCCTTTTCCCTGCAAATCTCCCAGGCGGTTCGCCACGGCGAAGTTCTTTTTGTCTGTGTCGGAACTCCTCCCAAGGAAAATGGAGAGGCGGACCTTACCGCTGTGGAAAGCGTTTCCCGGGAAATCGCCCACACCATGACGTCTTACCGCTTAATCGTCGATAAAAGCACCGTCCCCGTGGAGACCGGCCATTGGGTTTATAAGACGGTTGAGGGAAGCCGCCGCCGGCATGTGCAATTCGACGTGGCCTCGAATCCCGAATTCCTGAGAGAAGGGTCGGCAGTCCAGGATTTCTTTTATCCGGACCGGATCGTGGTGGGTGTCGAGTCCAAACGCGCTGAAAAAATCTTTCGGGAACTCTACAAGCCTTTTAAGGTCCCGCTGGTTGTAACGGATATCAAAAGTGCGGAACTCATCAAGCACGCTTCCAATTCTTTCCTCGCGATGAAAATTTCCTTTATTAACCTCATTTCAAGAATGTGCGAAGCGGTGGGCGCCGACGTGGAAAAAGTGGCCGAGGGGATGGGGCTTGATCCCCGTATCGGAAAAAGCTTTCTGAAAGCAGGGGTGGGTTTCGGAGGATTTTGCTTCCCCAAGGATCTCGCCGCGTTTATTCACATTGCCGAACGTCTCGACGTGGATTCTTCTCTTTTGCGGGCCACGGTCGATATCAATGAGACCCAAAAGAAAATTTTTGTGGATAAGATCGCCCGCCACTTGTGGAATTTGAAGGGGAAAACCATCGGCGTGCTGGGGCTTTCCTTCAAGGCCGACACGGATGATATGCGTTTTGCCCCCTCCCTCGATATCGTCAAGGGTCTTTTAAAAGAAGGCGTCCGGCTCCAGCTCTACGATCCCCAGGCTGTCCATGAAGCCCGCAAGATCTTTCATAAGGTGACGTTTGTCCCCAATCCCTATGAAGCCGCGAGAAAAGCGGACGCTTTGATCGTCCTCACCGAATGGAAGGAATTTTCGGAGCTTGATTTTAAACGGATCAAAAAACTTATGCGCCGCCCCCTTCTTTTTGACGGCCGTAACCTCTATGACCGGGAGAAAATGAAAAAGGCGGGCTTCGAATATTACGGGGTCGGGAGGGCTCTCCATGATTGAAGGCGTCGAGGTAAAGAAACTCAAGCCCATTGAGGATGACCGGGGTTTTCTTATGGAAATCCTCCGTTCGGACGAGGCCATTTTTAAAAATTTCGGACAGTGTTATGTGACGGGTGTTCATCCGGGGATTGTGAAAGGCTGGCATTACCATAAGAAACAATACGACCACTTTTGCTGTCTCGGGGGGACGGCCAAGGTGGTGCTTTATGACGGCCGTGAAAAATCAAAAACCTACCGCGAAGTGAATGAATTCATCTTGAGTCTCAAAGCGCCTCTCCTTGTAAAAATCCCTCCTTTTGTCTATCATGGGTTTACCGCCGTAGGGGAGGAGGACGCCCTTATCCTTAATCTTCCTACGGAACCCTACAACTATGCCGAACCCGACGAATACCGGGAAGCACCCTTTTCCGAAAAGATTCCCTATGACTGGGGATTCGTGGACCGGGCAAAGTCCCGTTAGAGCGGAATCATGAAAGGCGTGATTCTCGCAGGAGGGCTCGGGACGCGCCTCCTTCCCCTCACCAAAGTCACCAATAAACACCTTCTGCCGGTTTACCGGAAACCCATGATTTACTACCCTCTCGAGACCCTTGTCCGGGCGGGACTCCGGGACATTATGCTGGTGGCCGGAGGGAATTCCGCCGGCGAGTTTCTGAGACTCTTGGGCAACGGAAAGGAATTCGGCCTGAAGCACATTCACTACACCTACCAGGAAGGGGAGGGCGGAATTGCCGCGGCGCTTTTCCTGGCCGAAGATTTTGCCGACGGAGACAAAATCGTGGTCATTCTGGGGGATAATATCATCGAGCAGGATATTCGGCCTTTTGTCGAACGGTTCCAAAAACAAAAATCGGGGGCTCGTCTCCTTCTCAAAGAAGTGGATGATCCCGAGCGGTTTGGGGTCGCGGAATTGGACGGGAATAAGATCGTACGCATCATAGAAAAACCTAAGAAGCCCAAGAGTTCCTACGCCGTGACGGGCGTTTACATGTATGACAATCAGGTTTTTGATATCATCCGGACGCTCAAGCCCTCGGGCCGCGGAGAACTTGAAATCACCGATGTCAATAACGGGTATCTCGAAAAAGGAATTTTGGAATACGACATTCTGGAAGGTTTTTGGACCGACGCGGGAACTTTTGATTCGCTTCAGAGAGCCAACACTCTTGTGGCAAAAAAAGGAAAAACAGGGTGAAAAAGCTTCTGGTGACCGGAGGGGCTGGTTTTATCGGCTCCAATTTCATCCGGCGTTTTCTAAAAACACATTCGGATTGGGACCTTGTTAATTTTGACAAGCTGACCTATGCCGGCAATCCCGCCAATCTTCGGGACCTCGAGGGGAATAAACGGTATCGCTTTATTCAAGGGGATGTCTGCAATGCGTCGGCCCTTCAGGAGGCCTCGGAGGGAGCCGATGCGGTTATTCATTTTGCCGCCGAGACCCACGTTGACCGCTCGATCGATGATGACCAGGAATTCTTAAAGACGAACATCCTGGGGACCCGCAATGTGCTTGAAGCGGTCCGCCAGCTCAAAATTCCCCGCACTCTTCATATCTCGACCGACGAAGTGTACGGGTCTTTGAAGGAAGGACGGGCCACGGAAACTCATCCGTTGGCCCCGAATAGCCCCTATGCGGCCTCTAAGGCGGCGGGCGATCTTTTGGTCCGCGCCTATCAGAAAACTTTCGGCGTCCGGGCCCTTCTTGTCCGGAGTTCCAATAATTTCGGCCCTCATCAATATCCTGAAAAAGTCATCCCTCTTTTTATCACCAACCTTTTAGAGAAAAAAAAAGTTCCGCTTTATGCGCGGGGCGAGAACCGGAGAGACTGGATTTATGTGGAAGACAATTGCGAGGCCATCGAAGCCCTTTTTGACCGCGGCAAAGACGGTGAGATTTATAATGTCGGCGCCGGAAACGAAATCACGAACAAGGAATTGGCCCTTAAAATTCTGGGCCGTTTTAAACTGGGGGAGGAATGGATCGACTATGTCCCGGATCGTCCGGGCCATGATTTCCGTTATGCGTTAGACTGCTCAAAGATCCGCCAGCTTGGAGTCAAGCCCCGCCACTCCTTTGATGAGGCCCTTGAGAACACCATTGCCTGGTACCGTGCCCACGAAGACTGGTGGAAGCCGCTCCGGCAGGACAAGTTCACCCTCAAATGAAGATTCTCATCACCGGTGCAGGAGGGATGCTGGGAAGCGATTTGGCGTCTCGGTTGGCGGGTCATTACGAACTTGTGGGAGTCGGGAGAACCCCCTCCCCTCATCTTGAAATTCCTTTTCACGTTGCCAATCTTCAAAAAATAGGGCCGGTCCAGGAACTTCTTGAAAAAGAGCGGCCCGAGATCATCCTGCACGCCGCGGCCATGACGGATGTCGACGGCTGTGAAACCGACCGCCGGGAAGCGCTTTTGTCTAACTTCGAAGCGACACGCAATCTTGCCGAGATCGCCAATCAATCCCAGTCGCTGATTATTTTTTTTAGCACCGACTTCGTTTTTGACGGCACCCAATCGGAACCCTATCGGGAGGAGGACATTCCGCACCCTTTAAGCGTCTACGGAGAAACCAAATTACTCGCCGAAAGATGCCTTTTTCTCCGGGCAAAAAGATTTATTATCGTCCGGACCTCCTGGCTTTTTGGAAAGCACGGGGAGAATTTTCCGGCCAAGATTCTGCGCAAGGCCGAGACCGGGAAGGAAATCCGGGTGGTTTCCGATCAGTTTGGAAACCCCACTTATACGGGAGACCTCGCGGAGGCGGCCGGAGAACTTCTCAAAGTTTTGTCCGAGGGAAATAAAACCATCGAAAATCAAATTTACCATTTGGCCAATGAAGGCACCGTTTCCCGTTACGAGTTTGCCAAAGCCATTTTAAAAATGAAAAATTGCCCGCTGAACCTGTTGGTTCCCGTCTCTTCGGAAGAAGTGACTTATCCGGCTGTCCGCCCTAAAAATTCGGCCCTCTCGACGGAGAAAGCCAAACGCCTTCTCAAGATCCGGATTCGCCATTGGGAGGAAGGTCTCAAGCACTTTCTCGAAAAGGATTTGAGTGTGGGCGTTCTATGAACCAAACCGCCAGAAAACTTCAAACATTGGTCCGGACCAAAAAAGCCAGGGTCGCCGTGCTCGGTTTGGGTTACGTCGGCCTGCCGCTTGCCTTGGCTTTTGCCAAGAAAGGGTTTCGGGTCCAGGGAATCGATATCGACACCGAACGGATTTCCCAAATTCAAGAAGGGAAATCTTATGTTCAGGATATTTCCTCCGTTGAACTCCGCCGGGCCGTCCGCCGGGGCCTCCTGAAGGCCGCGGAAGATTTCGACGTTCTCTCCGAGGTGGACATCATTATCATCTGCGTCCCCACGCCTTTAAACCGCGTCAAAGACCCCGATCTTTCGCATATTTTTCAGGCCACGGAGGCGATCAGGAATTATTTAAGAAAAGGACAGCTTATTATCCTGGAAAGCACGACTTATCCCGGCACGACTGACGAAATCGTCCGTCCGGCCTTGGAGCGTTCCGGCCTGAAAGTCGGGCAGGATTTTTTTCTTTGTTTTTCTCCCGAAAGGATCGACCCGGGCAACAAGAAATTCCCTCTGACAAAAATTCCGAAAGTGGTGGGCGGCCTGACTCCCGCGTGCACTCATTTGGGGGCGGCCTTTTATGAACAAATTATCCGGAAGGTGATCCCCGTTTCTTCCGCCCGGACTGCCGAAATGGCGAAGCTCCTTGAAAATACTTTCCGGATCGTCAATATCGGGCTCGTGAACGAACTGGCGCAGGTGGCCCAGCCCCTCGGCATCAATATCTGGGAGGCCATCGAAGCGGCTTCCACCAAACCTTTCGGTTTCATGCCTTTTTATCCGGGGCCGGGCATCGGTGGCCATTGCATTGGAGTCGACCCTATTTATCTTTCTTGGAAAGCGCGCGTTCACGGTCACGAAATCGATTTTATTGAGCTGGCGCGCCGCATCAACGCCGAAATGCCGGAATTTATCGTTGAGCGGGCCGCCCAACTCCTCAATTCTGAAGCGCAAAAAGCAGTCAGCGGCTCCAAAATCCTGGTGCTCGGCGTCTCCTATAAAGCGGACGTGGGGGACACCCGGGAGTCTCCCGCCTTGGAAATCATTGATCATCTGAAAAAGCAGGGAGCCCACGTCACCTACCACGATCCCTACGTTTCGGAACTCAATACAACGCCCGCCGGGTTTCATTCCCAGCTTTTGACGCCCGAGATTTTGAGGAAGCAGGACCTCGTCATCATCACCACCCCTCACCGTAAGATTGACTACGGCCGGGTGGCAAAGTATGCGCGGCTTATTTTTGATACGCGAAACGTCCATCATCCCGCCCTCCGTTCTCCCAAAGTTGTCCGGTTATGAAAAAACCCTTTTGTCTTGTGACGGGAGGGGCGGGATTTATCGGCTCTCACCTCGTTGAAAATCTTCTCCGCGAGGGATTCCGCGTGCGCGTGCTGGACAATTTATCCACCGGGAAAAAAGCCAACCTTGCCGCGTTCCTTTCACAAATCGATTGGGTCCGGGGAGACCTTCGCAAAGAGGCGGATGTCCGGAGGGCGGTCAAAGGAATTGATTATGTTTTTCATGCAGCGGCCAGCCGGGCCGTGGTCCGCTCGGTCGAGGCCCCTCTGGAAACCCATGACGTCAATGTCACGGGAACGCTCCGGCTTTTATTGGCGGCACGGGACGCAGGGGTGAAGCGCCTTATCTTTTCCTCCTCGTGCTCCGTTTATGGGGACACTCAAAAGCTTCCCTGCCGGGAAAATGACCTTGTCTCCCCCGAGTCTCCTTATGGGGCTTCCAAATTGATGGGGGAGCATTATTGCCGGATGATTTCGTCCCTTTACGGGCTTGAGACCGTTTCGCTCCGTTATTTCAATGTGTACGGGCCCCGTCAGCACCCGGAGTCCCGCTATTCCATGGTGATCCCCATTTTTATCCAGCGATTGATGCAGGGGAAAAGGCCCGAGGTCCATTGGGACGGGAAGCAGTCCCGCGACTTCGTTTACGTGGGGGATGTCGTGAAGGCCAATCTTTTGGCCATGAAGAAACCGAACATTTCGGGAGAGGTTTTCAATATTGCTTCCCGGGAGGAATACAGCGTCCTGGGAGTTTTGGACCAGATCAGGAAAAATTTACCGGTGAAGGCGAAACCCCCGGTTTTCGGCCCCAAAAGGCCGGGTGATGTCCGGCGGACTTCGGCCGATATTCAAAAGGCAGGAAAAATGCTGGGCTACCGCCCCGGAACTCCTTTCAAGGAGGGGCTGCGGAAGACGGTGGCGTGGTTTCTCAACGGACAATGGCAAAGAAAACGGTCTTAATCACAGGCGTTGCGGGATTTATCGGGTCCCATCTGGCCGAGGCTTTTGTAAAACAGGGTTACCGTGTCATCGGCGTCGATAATTTTCTTACCGGCTCGCACGACAATCTGGAGCCTTTCAAGCCCGAAAAAAATTTTACAATGATCGAACACAACGTTTCCGAACACTTCGAAATTCCCGACCCCGTGGATTACATTCTCCATTTCGCCTCACCCGCCAGTCCGTCGGACTACCTTCATTATCCCATTCAGACGTTGAAGGTGGGCTCTCTCGGGACCCATAATAGCCTGGGCCTTGCCAAGGCCAAGCGGGCCACTTTTCTTTTGGCGTCTACCTCCGAAGTTTATGGGGACCCTCTGATCCATCCCCAAACCGAGGACTACTGGGGAAACGTCAATCCCATCGGGCCCCGGGGGGTTTACGACGAAGCCAAGCGCTTTGCCGAGGCATTGACGATGGCCTATCAGAGGGTTCACCAGATCGACACCAAAATCGCCCGGATTTTTAACACTTACGGGCCCCGGATGCGTCTCAATGACGGCCGGGCCATCCCGAATTTTATCACCCAGGCTTTGTCGGCGAAGCCCGTCACCGTTTTCGGGGACGGTTCGCAAACGCGGAGTTTTTGTTATATTAAGGACACGGTGGAAGGGATCCAGAAACTTTTATTTTCGACCCTTCAAAATCCCGTCAATTTGGGGAATCCGGTGGAAATGACGGTGGGGGAGCTGGCTAAAAAAATCGTTCAATTGACCGGGAGCCGAAGTAAAATCGAGTTTAAACCGCTCCCCGAAGATGATCCCAAGCAACGTTGTCCGGACATCCGTCAGGCAAAGGCCCATCTTGGGTGGGAACCGAAAGTGAAATTGGAAGAGGGTCTTCGCCACACGATCGCTTATTTTAAGGAGGCCTTAACCCCCTCACCTTTATCCTCTCCCCCTGGAAGGGGGAGAGGGAGGGGTGAGGGGGAGGAAATATGAAGCGTTCCAAAACAGCCTTTATTACCGGCATCACGGGTCAAGACGGCTCTTATCTCGCCGAGTTTCTGCTTGAAAAGGGATACCGTGTTTTTGGCATGGTCCGTCGTTCGAGCACCGAGACCTTTGAGAGAGTGAATCATTTGATCGGCCGGATTGAATTGGTGGAGGGAGACCTTTTGGATCAGCTTTCCCTCATCAATCTCATTAAGAGAATCCGGCCGGCGGAGGTTTACAATCTGGCCTCCCAGTCCTTTGTTCCGACTTCGTTTGAACAGCCCGTGCTCACGGGAGAGTTCACGGCGCTGGGAGTGACACGGATGCTTGAGGCGATTAAGCTGGTCGACCGGAAAATCCGTTTCTATCAGGCGTCGTCCAGCGAAATGTTCGGCCTCGCCCAGGAGAGTCCGCAGAACGAAAAGACCCCTTTTTATCCGCGGAGTCCCTATGGGACCGCCAAAGTTTACGGGCATTGGATCACGGTCAACTACAGGGAAAGTTACGGCATTTTTGCCGTGAGCGGAATTCTTTTTAACCATGAGTCGCCGCGGCGCGGGAAAGAGTTTGTTACGCGAAGAATCTCCGAGGGGGCGGCCCGCATCAAATTGGGAATGGCGAAAAAGCTCACCTTGGGCAATCTCGAGGCCAAAAGGGACTGGGGATTTGCCGGCGATTATGTCCGGGCCATGTGGCTCATGCTTCAACAGAGCAAACCCCATGATCTGGTGATTGCCACGGGCAAAACCCATTCTGTCCGCGAATTTACCGAACGGGCCTTCAAACATGTCGGTCTGGATTGGAAGAAATACGTGCAAAGCGATCCGCGCCTTTTCCGACCCGCAGAAGTGCACACCCTCTCGGGAGACGCCTCCCGCGCAAAGCGGGTTTTGGGATGGACGCCCCGGGTTTCCTTTGAGGGGCTGATTCGGATGATGGTGGACGCGGATTTAGAAAAGCTCCGGTGAAACGGGTTTTAGTGACCGGCGGGAGCGGTTTTATCGCGAGCTCCCTCATCCCTTACCTTCATCAAAAAGGATTTCAAATCTGGGCAAGTTATCATACCCGAGCCCGTAAATTCCCCTTCCCGGTTCATTGGGCGAAGACCGATCTCACCCGGATTCAAGAAACCCTGAAACTTGTCCGCGAAGCGCGGCCCCACTTTATTTTTCACCTTGCAGGCCAGGCCCGCCCCGCCGCATCCTGGGATCGCCCCGATTCCACTTTAAAGTTGAATGTCATCGGTTCGCTTTTTTTGCTGGAGGGGATGGTGAAGCATGCCCCCCGCGCGCGGGCCGTTTTTCTTTCCTCCGCTCAAGTTTATGGGATGACTTTTTTTAAAAAGAAACGGGTGCGGGAAGAGGACCCGGCCGTCCCAGCCTCTCCTTATGCAGGCAGCAAACTTCTCATGGAAATGGCCGCTTTGAATTTTGTTAAACGTCACAATCTCTGGGTGGTCATCGCCCGCGCCTTCAATCATGTCGGAACCGGCCAAAGCGGAGGTTTTGTATTTTCAGACTTCTGCCGTCAAATTGCCCTCATGGAGAAAGGGAAAAAACCGCCGGTCTTAAACGCGGGGAATATCGACGTGGTGCGGGACTTCATCCCGCTTGCCGATGCGGTCCGTGCTTATCTTCTTTTGGCCCAACGCGGCCAAAGAGGGGGTATTTACAACGTAGGAACCGGCAGGGGGACCCTGATCCGGGACGCCCTTCGTCTTTTGGCCGGGGAGAGCAGGGTCCCGTTCCGTATCCGCCGTATCTTTTCCCGCGTTCCCAAAATGGACTTCCCGCAGGCGGTGGGGGATCCCTCCAAGCTAAAAAGGCTGGGCTGGCACCCCCGGGAACCCCTTAAAAACACCCTTCGGGAGCTCTTGAGCGATTGGCGGGAAAAAGTGATATAATGACGGTTTATGAGCCCCGCGAACCCGGCAGAACCCCTCATTTCGAGCCAGCCCGACCTTGAAAACCTGGCCGCGAGTGAGGTCCAAGTCAGCGTGGTGATCCCGGCCTATAACGAAGAAGCCGCGATCGTCCCCGTCATCCAGGAAGTCAAAAAAGCGCTTAAGGCGACCCCTTTTTGTTATGAGATCCTGGTGGTGGATGACGGCTCAACCGATTCGACCTCTCTAAAAGCCAAGGCCGAGGGTGTCCGTGTGCTCCGCCGGCCCGAGAGACGGGGTTCCGGCATGGCACGCCGCAACGGGATCGAGGCCGCAAAGGGCGAAATCATTGTGATGATTGATGCCGACGGCAGTTATTCGGCAGGCGACATCCCCAAGCTATTGGAACTTTTCCCCCAATACGACCAGGTCAACGGGGCCCGCCAGAGCGAGCAGGGCTCCATGAAATGGCTCCGGGCCCCGGCCAAATACTTCATCCGGAAGCTCGCCTGCTACCTCTCCCACACCAACATCCCTGATCTCAACACCGGCCTCAAGGCCTTTAAACGTTCCGTCATGTTACGTTATCTCTGGGTCCTGCCCGACGGTTTCTCCTGCGTCAGCACGATGACTTTGGCCTTTCTTTGCAACGGTTACGATGTGAAATGGGTCCCGACCGACTACCGCAAACGGATCGGAAAATCCAAGTTCCATCCCATCTGGGACACCGTTTCTTACCTCCTCACCGTGGTCCGGATGATCATGTATTTCAAACCCTTGAGCGTTTTTATCCCCGTTTCTTTTTTTCTTTTCCTCATTTCCCTCTTCAAAGGGGTCAATAGCGTTTGGTTCTCAAGCGCGATTTTGGTCGCCGCACTTGGCCTGATTGCCGACCTCATTGTCGCCCAAGGAAGACGACCGAAGTAATGATTGCAGTTTTAGGCGGAAGCGGTTTCCTGGGAAAGCATGTTGTCCGGGCCCTCAAAGAGAGGCGGGTGGGTTTTACTCTTTTGGACAGACGGGAGCTGCGTTCCCCGGACGAAATCCGGCGCGCCCTTCGAGGAGCCACTCAAGTGCTTCATTTGGCAGGCCGGATCAATGGAAGCCCGCAGGCCCTCAAGGAAGCCAATCCCGGGCTCATGCGCCGGCTCACGGAAGCGGTCAAGCAAAGCGAAGTCCGGCGGATCCTTTATGTGAGTTCCGCCGCGGCCCAATTTCAAAAAGGTCCTTACGGCCGGAGCAAGGGGGAAGCCGAAGAGGTTTTGAGGGCCTCGGGGATTCCCCATCTGATTTTCCGACCCACGCTTCTTTACGGCGAAGGCGACACCAAAAACATCGCCACTCTTGAAAAAGTGATCCAGCGCTCCCCCTGGATTCCTCTTTTGGGAGGCGGAATTTTTTTGATTCAGCCCCTTTATGTGGAAGACGCGGTGAATGCCTTGATTCAGGCCTTGGAATCTCCTTTGAAAAATCGCGTCTACAATCTGGCCGGGCCCCGCCAGATTTCTTTAAAGGAAATGATCGAATCGGTGGCGGAGACCCTCGGAAAGAGGCCCCGTTTGATCAGCGTTCCTTTGAAGCCGGTCCAGGTCCTCGCGAAATCATGGTCTTTCTTTTTTCCGAACACGCGCCTTCCCGTGAAGCAAATTCTGGAGCTGGACCAGCACCGGGCTTTTGACATCGAAGACGCGAAGACCGATTTGGGATTCCGGCCGCGCCCCTTCCGGGAAGGAATTCGCGCCATGAAGGCGAGGGGACCCGTATGTGCGGGATAGCCGGTTTTATTTTCCTTCAAAAAACGAACCCTTCGTTTGACTCCTCACCCGTCCTTCACCGGATGGTCCGCTCCCTCAAACACCGCGGTCCCGATTCCGAAGGATTCTATGAAAATTCAGGGGTCGGCATGGGGATCCGCCGGCTCCGCGTGATTGACCTCGCCACCGGCGACCAGCCGATCTCAAGCGAAGACGGAAGCCGCACCATTGTCTTTAACGGCGAAATTTACAATTACCGCCCGCTGAGGGAGGCCTTGAAGAAAAGAGGGCACTCTTTTCGCACCGCCACGGACACCGAGGTGATCCTCAAACTTTATGAAGAAAAAGGCCCGGCGTGTGTCCGGGATTTGAACGGGATGTATGCGTTTGCCATTTATGACGCGCGGGAGAAAAGTCTTTTTATCGCACGCGATCCTCTCGGGATCAAACCTCTTTTCTATTACCAGGATCACGAAAAATTGGTGTTTGGATCGGAAATCAAAGCCCTTCTCGGATTTCCCGGTGTTGCGTCCGTGTTGGACCTTGAGGCCACGAGCCACTTTCTTTCCCTGAATTATCTGCCGGCCCCCTGGACCCTTTTTAAAGGCATCCAGCAGCTCGAGGGCGGGCACTCCCTCCGGGTCAAAGACGGGGAAGTGAGGCTGGAGCGCTTTTGGAACCCACCGATCGAGATGGAAACCTCCTTATCCGAAGAAGAGGTCCTCAAAGAGACCAAAAAACTTTTGTTGGAAGCGGTCCAAAATCAGCTGATCGCGGACGTGCCGGTCGGCGCTTTCTTAAGCGGCGGGCTTGATTCGAGTTCCCTGGCGGCGCTCATTAAAGAGGTCCACGAGGCGCCCCTTGAGACTTTCTCCGTGGGCTTCCAGGAGGCCTCTTATGATGAAACGCCTTATGCGCGCAAGGTGGCCCAATACTTTGGCACGCGCCACCACGAAGTCCTGCTCCGCCCGAGTGATCTTCCGGGCCTTTTGGAGAAGCTCGTGCTTCAGCTGGACCAGCCGCTCGCCGATCCCGCGGCCTTTGCGCTTTATAAACTTTCCCAATTGACCCGCCAATTTGTCACGGTGGCCCTTTCGGGAGACGGGGCCGATGAGATTTTTGTGGGATACCCCACTTATCATGCCAATCGTTATCTGGAATGGTACCGTTTTCTTCCGAAATTTTTAAAAGAAAGGCTCATTGCTCCGCTGATTGAACAGCTTCCGGCCTCGACTGAAAAATTCAGCTTCGATTACCGGGCAAAGAAATTTTTGGAAGGGTCAAAATTTTGGCGGCGGAAGGCCCACTTTTCCTGGCGGACCATTTTCTCGGAAAATGAAAAACAGGCGGTTTTTGCACCCGCTTTGCGCGAGTCCCTCGGCAGGATCAATAGTTTCTCGGCCTATCGCCGCCATTTCGGGGATTCGAAAAAGCTGGATTTTATCAGCCAGTGCCTTTATGCGGACCTCCGGGTGTGGCTCGCAGGCAATAATCTCCACAAGGTGGATTCCATGAGCATGGCGCATTCCCTCGAAGCGCGGGTGCCTTATCTGGACCAGCCCCTCGTGGATTTCGTGATGCGCGTCCCGCCGGAAATCAAATTTAAGAAGAACCAGAACAAATACCTTTTGAAAAAAGTCATGGCGGAATTCCTTCCCTGGGACATCATCCACAGAAAAAAAGCGGGGTGGCACGTCCCCTTTGCCCCCTGGTTTCGCTACCCCTTGAAGGATTTTCTCACCGACCGGTTCGGCCGCGCCCCCCGCGCCTTTTACGAAGTCTTCGAAAAAGGAGAAATCGAAAAGGTCTTGGGGGAGCATTTCAACGGCGAGAAAAACAACAGCTTCAAAATTTGGGGCCTTCTGATTCTCGAGGAGTGGTTCCGGATATACGGGCCCAAGTTCGAGGTTCCGCACCTTCTCGAAGCCAAGGTATGAGCGAACCTTATCTTTCCGTCATTATTCCCAGTTTCAACGAAGAGGACCGCCTGGGACCCACCCTTGAAAAAATCACCGCTTTTCTCTCAAAGAAAAAGTATCCCTCGGAAATCATTGTCGTCGATGACGGGAGCCGGGACGGCACCGCCCGCTTGGCCGAGGAGAAACTGAATTCTTTTCCCCACCGGGTTTTGTCCCAAGCGAAAAACCGGGGGAAAGGGGAGGCCGTGAAGCGGGGGATGCTCGATGCCCGCGGTAAATTCCTTCTTTTTACCGACGCGGACCTCTCGACCCCCATCGAGGAGGTCGAGCGTTTAATCCGTTGCTTGGAAGACGGTTACGACATTGCGATCGGCTCGCGCGGACTTCGTGAGTCTCGGGTGGAAGTGCGCCAGAATTTCGTCCGGGAAAGTATGGGAAAGATCTTTAACCGGATCGCCCGGCTCTTTACCTTCAAGAAAATTAAGGATTCCCAGTGCGGGTTCAAATGTTTCGGGAAGAAGGCCGCCAAAGAGCTTTTCAGCCTCCAGAAAACCAAGGGCTTTTCCTTTGATGCCGAGATCATTTACCTTGCCCAAAAAAAAGATTACAAAATCGCCGAAATCCCCGTCCTCTGGCGTAACTCCCCGAATAGCCGGGTCCACATGCTGAAAGATTCCCTTCGGATGCTCGGGGATCTTCTGGTTATTCGCTGGTTACATTTCCCCTCACCCCAACCCTCTCCCCAGAGGGGGGAGGGAAGGGTGAGGGGAGGAAGTTTATTACTAGGGGCGATCCTCGCGCTCGGCCTCGCCCTTCGGGTCACAGGGGTCCCCTTCGGCCTGCCGCATCTTTATCATGCCGACGAACCGATTGTGGTCAACCATGCTTTGGCCTATGGCGCGGGCGATTTCAATCCCCATTTTTTCAAAATCCCCCCCTTGGTGAGCTGCCTTTTGTTCGTCTTTTATGGCCTCTCTTATCTTGCGGGAAGGGGAGCCGAGATTTTTGAAGATGCGGGCGATTTCGAATTTCTTTTTTTGAAAGACCCGACGTTTTTCTATCTTTCGGCGCGGCTCATCTTCGGCGCCCTTCTCGGGACGTTTTCCGTTTGGCTCCTTTACCGCTTGATCCGGGGCCGCTTCTCGGAAAAAGCCGCTCTCCTTTCAGCCTTCTTTCTCGCCGTCAATTTTCTTCATGTCCGCGACTCCCATTATATTTATGCCGACATCCCGCTTCTTCCGGTCCTCATCGGGGCCTTCTTCTTTCTTTTCAATCTCGCGGAAGGAAAGGGGAGTGACTGGAAAAATCACTTGGCCGCGGGGGCTTTCATCGGACTTGCCACGGCCACCAAATATAACGGTGTCGCCCTCATAGCCCCTTATCTTGCGGCGTCACTGTTGCCATTGCGAGGAGGCGAAGGATATCCTTTGCCTGTCATTGCGAGCGACCAAAGGGAGCGAAGCAATCCCAGAGATCGCCACGCCTCGCTTCGCGAGGCTCGCGACACTTCGCGGATTGCTTCGCCCGCCTTCGGTGGGCTCGCAATGACGATCCGCGTTGTTCTTTTTTGGTTCCTCGCAGCGTCCGCCGCCCTCGCCGTTTATACACTTCTAAATCCTTTTACCTGGCTGGATTTCAATTTCTTCTGGAAAGAAGTTTCCCTGCAGTCCCTCGCCGCGGGGCACACCGGATTCCTACACCACCTGCGTTACTCGCTTCACGGGGCCGTCGGACCCGGACTTCTCGCCGCCGGATTTATCGGGATCGGAATGGGTCTTTGGGGGAGAGAGAGAAAACGTCTGACGCTCCTCGCTTTCATCCTGCCCTATTATTTTCTTCTGGTTTTCAAAAGCCAGCCTTACGACCGTTACGTCCTTCCTTTGATTCCTTTTTTTATCTTCTTTGCGGCAGATTTTATTTCACTCATTTCTCCCCCTCACCCCCACCCTCTCCCCTTTAAGGGGAGAGGGAAGGGTGAGGGGAAATGGTTGCTTGTAACGGCGGCCGTGCTTTTGGCTTCGCCTGGTCTTGCGAAGGCGGTTTTGTCGGACGCTCTTTTCCTCAAAAAAGACGTGAGGGATTTGGCAAAAGAGTGGGTCGAGAGCGAGATCCCGTCCGGCTCGAAGCTTGCGCTTGAATGGCAGTTTTTTGCCCCGCGTCTTCAATGGACGAAAGACCAGCTCAAAGAAAAACTCAAGGCGGCCGAAAAAACTCCCTACTTTTCAAAGGTCCAGGAAAGGAGAATTCGGTTTCTTCTGACCGGGCCCAACCCCAAGCGCTATTCTCTTTATTTTCTTTCCGATTCCCCGGAGGAAGGGCATTTCTTGTTCGGGGAGCCGACTCTTCCCTTCGATCTTTCGGAGCTTAAGGCAAAAAGAGTGGAATATATTTTCATTGCTCGGGTTCAGAAAGAGCACGTCCATTCCGATTTTTATAAGGAACTCCAACAAAAGGCGGAACTTGTGAAGCGTTTTAGCCCTTATCGGGACCCGGCCATAGAACACCCCATGGATCGGCAGCCCTTAACCGGCGGTCCCTTCCTTTGGAAGGAGCTGGTTTCGCGGGAGCGGAACGGCCAGCCGATCGAGGTTTACCGTCTTCGATGAAAAAACGCACAGGTTTCTTTCGACCCCTCACCCCAACCCTCTCCCCTAAGGGGAGAGGGAAGGGTGAGGGGGGAATCTTTCCCATCTTTTTTCGCCTATGGGCCGCCGCCATGTTTTTCTTATACGGTTGGTTTGTCATTTTCTTCCGGTTGAAGCAGGGATGGTAAACACTCTTTTTACGTTCCTCATTCTTTCCGCAGTCTCGCTTCTGGCGGGAAATCGGCTCCTTTCTTTTTTTCGATGCTCCTTCAGGGGGTCCGAGGAAGAAATGGTTTTTAGTTATGCGGCGGGCCTCGCTTTGCTTTCTTACATGGTGTTGGGTCTCGGAATTACGGGAATGTTGGAAAAAAGAAATCTCTGGATGGGAGTGGGGGGCATTGCCCTCCTTGGCGTTCCACAAATTCCGCATCTTGTGGAACTTTTTAAGAAGAAAACCCGGACCCGAACACCGGTTTGGCTTGAGGTTATTTTTTGGTTCATAGCGGCTCTGATCGGCGTGGGTGTTTTCATCCCCCTGGCGGGCTCGGACGGCCTGGCTTACCACTTGACCTGTCCCAAGATGTTTCTTTGGATCAAACGGGTGGATTGGATCCCCGACGACATCAATTCGACTTTCCCCTTCTTTATGGAAATGCTTTCGGTGCTCGGGCTTGCCCTGAAAGGGGAGTCCTTGGCCCGGCTTTTTCACTGGAGCACGGGAGTTCTGCTGGCCCTCGCCGCCTCGAATTTTTTCACGCGCTTTTTTGCTTCGCGGACATGGGGGAGAATCACCGGCCTTTTCCTTCTTTTGACGCCGGGAATTTTCAACGAAATGAGAGCGCCCCTCGTGGAAGTGGCCTGGGCCGCTTACGGATTTCTGGGTTTTTATGCCCTTCTGATCGGAATCCGCGATAAAGACAAAGGATGGTTTTTGCTTTCTTCGGTTTTTCTGGGAATCACGTTGGGGATTAAATATTTGGGTGCGCTTTCGGTCATCGCGGCCTTTGCCGTCTTTGTCTTTTTCGCCTGGACGTCCAAGTGGAAAGTTTCGGAGATCTTCCGTTGGGGGGCCCTGATGAGCGCCGTGGCCCTGGCCCTTTCGGGATATTGGTATCTGAAAGCTTATCTGGTCCATGGCAACCCCGTTTACCCCTACTTTCATGAGTTTTTCGGGTTTGAGTCGGTCAATGTAGGCGGCGCGGGCTCATATGCCCCGGGGGAATATGCCGAAAAAGGGGTGGGGATGGGACGCTCTTTTTGGAGTCTTTTGCTTCTTCCGTTTAACCTCACCCTTTTTCCGAGACGTTTCGACGGCTGGGCCGAACAGATCGGGCCGGCTTATCTTGTCTTTTTGCCCTTTCTCTTCCGCGGGCTCAATTCACCCGTCCGTATTGCGCTTGCGCTCTACGCCGGGATTTTTACCCTGGGATGGTTTTGGCTGGGCCAGGTGACCCGGTTTCTTTATCCCGCGCTTCCCTTCCTCGCCCTTCTGATGATGGGTTCTTTTTATCTTTTTTTAAGACGCCGGCCCCAAAACCGCTTTTATCCGCTTCTTTTGACCGCCGTTTTTCTTCTTCAGGGGTCGATCCTTCTTTATCACAGCCGCCACGGAGGGGCCGCCTTGATTGGCCGGGAGACAAAAGAGGAGTTCCTTATGAAGAGGGAGAGGAGTTTTCCCCTGGCGAAATTTGTGAACGAAAACCTGCCTTTGGGTGCTAAAATATTAAATTCCGAGGAGGTCCGCACTTTTTATTTCGACCGCCTGATGATCCGCGAAAGCCTTTACCGTTTTCGCACAGAGTATGATGAGGCGCTTAATTGGAAACAGGCTTTCCAGATTCTAAAAAAGGACGGTTTCACCCACATCCTGATTGCCGGCAACTGGCAAAGATCGTCATTGCGAGCCCCGGAGGGGCGAAGCAATGACGTAGGGATTTATCAGTGGGTGGGGCCCGATTCAAAGGTGAAAAATTTGAAACAGATTTACCGATCGACTTTTCAGGAAAGGGACGGCCGGGCGTATGACTATGCCCTCTACGAGCTGAAATGAGAGTTGCCTTAATCGATCTCAAAGAAGGCCCCCAAGGTTGCAACAATAAGGACAAGGCGGGAACCTTCGGCAATGCCATGAAGGGGGAGGGGTTTTTCTCAAGCCTTTACGGCCTTCTCAAGCGCCGCCATGTGCGGACGCCGGTGATGCACTTCGGCTACTTGAGCGGGATTTTTCGCAAAGCCGGCCACTCGGTGAATTATTACGAATCCCTTCCAAAGAACGGCGAAGACCTCGTCATCATGGCTTCCTCCATTGTGGGCTATGACGAGGAGCTTGAATTTGCGAGGAAGCTTAAGGCGAGAAAGCCAAATGTTAAAGTCGGATTTATCGGAGCTTTTGCCACCGCCAAGCCGGATATTTTCATGGAAGGGGGAGCGGACTTCGTCCTTCCGGGTGAGCCGGAATGGGCCGCCAGGGAAATTGCCGAAAACCGCCTTGAGCCCAAAGGCGTCCTTCCTTTCCGCCTCATTGAGGATCTGGAAACGCTTCCCTTTGCGGATTGGAAGGGTTTCCCCGTGGGAAGCTACTCTTATTGGCCCGGCCTCAAAAATACCCCCATTCTTCCGATGCTCGCGAGCCGCGGCTGTTCCTTCAATTGCATTTATTGCCCTTACATGGTGGTCCAGACCCCGAAATTCAGGGCGGCGGGCCCCCAATATGTCGCCGACGAAATCCAGTATCACCAGAAACATTTCGGCGCGCGGAGCATTGTCTTTCGGGACATCATCTTTTCGATCAATAAGAAAAAAACAGCCGAGCTCTGCGAGGAGATTCTCCGGCGCGGTCTCAAAATCCAGTTCAGCTGTGAGACCCGGACGGATTGCCTCAATGAGGAGCTCCTTGAGCTCCTGGCCAAAGCCGGGCTCCGCGCTATTCATTTGGGCATCGAATCACCGGAGGATGATATCGTGCTGAAAAACGGACGCAAGCCCATTAAAGAAAGCCATCAGGAAAAAATTATCCGGATTTGCGAAAAACTGGGCATTAAGGTCTTCGGGTTTTACATTTTGGGTTTTGTCCAGGACACGCCCGAGACCATGCAGCGGACCATCAATTACGCCAAACGCCTCAATACCTACCTGGCCCAGTTCGATATTATGACGCCTTACCCGGGGACGGAATATTACGAACAGGTCAAAGACCGGGTCCTGACGCAAAACTGGAAAGAGTACACGACCTATCATCCGGTGATGCGCCTCGATCACGTGACGGGGGAGGAAGTTTTGAAATACAAACAGAAGGCTTACCGGGAATATTACTTTCGCTGGGAATGGCTCCTCAAGAACGGACTCAAAGTCGCCTTCGGCTAGGAGTCCGGGATCTCCCGTACCTCCTATTAATCGCCCTGGCGGTCGGTCTCGCCCTCTGGGACGTTTTTCTTCTGAATAAGGCCTTTTTAAGCGGCGACCACCTGATCCAGCATTATCCCTGGACGAAATTCCTTCAGGACTCGATCCGCGGGTGGAGACTTCCCTGGTGGACTTCCCAGATCCAATGCGGGTTTCCGCTCCTGGCCGAAGGGCAGATCGGCGCATTTTATCTTCCGAATCTTTTTTTTCTTTTTTTTCTCCCGCTGAAATGGGCCTACAATTACGAAATCCTGTTTCACTTTATCCTGGGAGGATTTCTTTTTTATCTCTATGCTCGTCATCTGGGCCTGTCGATCTTTTCGAGCTTCTTTTCCACTCTGATTTTTCTTTTTGGTTCGACCCGGGCCGGCTATTTTTATAACCTCACCTCCCAAAGGGTTTGTGTCTGGTTTCCTTTGACCCTTCTCTTGGTCGACCGGTTGATCCAAAAGAAATCTTTGCGCGCGGCATCCCTTCTCGGGCTTGTTTTTGCGATGCAAGTGTTTGCGGGATACCTTCAGATCGCAATTTATTCAATCGCTTTCACGACGCTTTATTTTATTTTGCGAATCACCCCCTCACCCTTATCCTCTCCCCCTCAAAGGGGGAGAGGGGAGGGTGAGGGGGGTATTCACGTGCTGAAAACGATTGTCCTTTACCTCTTCGCAGCCCTCGTAGGAATTCTTGTCTCATCCATTCAGCTCTTTCCCACCCTCGAACTCGCCGGTTATTCTGCGCGCGCCGAAGCAGGGGAGGCCCTTGCCTATGTGGGTTCCCCGCTTCCTTTTTTTCTGATGACCCTTCTTTTCCCGGATTGGGCCGGATTTTGGACGGGTGCAATTTATGTAGGGATTTTGGGGTTATTTTTCGCCTTAGTCTCCCTTTTTACGAAAAAAAACGGGACCGAGAAATTGTGGATTATTATTTTTATCGTCGCCCTTTCGCTTGCCCTCGGCAAATTCAGCCCCCTTTACGTTCTTCTTGTGAAGGTTTTCAAAATTTATTTTTTCAGAATCCCCACGAAGTTTTTGTTTTTTGCCGCGTTTTCCCTCATCGTCCTCGCCGCTTACGGATTTGAGAAATTTCTCAAATTAAAGTCGCCGGGGCCCGGATTCCGCAGGGCCGCTTTCGTCTTTTCTGGTTTTTTCGCCGTGATTGTCCTGTCTATTTTGACGGCCCATTCCGTGGGGCGGAGTTATAGGGAGCCTATTTTGAAACGCCTTGAGACTTACGTAGAAAAGCGTATCTACGGGCAGCCCTACCACCCCCACGACCTGCAGGTTTATAAAGAGAAACTTTCTTCTTATTATGATTATTTTCTCCGTCTGACCTCCCTTAAAAGTCCGCAAACCAAGGTTCCCCTTGTTCTTTTTGGATTGCAGGCCCTTGCTGGATTTCTGATTTTATTCAAAAGGAAAGCCCGGGCGAGGGCGGCGCCGATCCTGATCGCGCTCCTTTGGATGGACCTTTTTTTATACGTCCAGATGAGCACGCGCAGGGACCTGGATTTTTACGGAGTTTCCGAAAACCGCTCTTCCCTTGTGGAACGCATGCAGGAGGACCAGGGTATTTTTAGGATCCACGAGTTTAATACGAACCCCCTAAGCGAGAGGATCTTCCCCACGGTGCCCAATCAAAATATGCTTTACGGTCTGGAGGACATCGGGATTTATTCCCCTTTTGCTTTTTCACGTTATAAAAAAATCCTCGGCGGCCTGGGCGGTGTGGACGACTCCCTTTATCAAAACAGGGCAACGGTTGATGATCTGAAACAGAAAAGGCGCCTTCTCGACGAACTCAATGTTAAATATGTTTTGTCGAACGAACCCTTGCGGGTCAAGGGACTCAAATTGATTGCCGAGGAAAAAGGAGTGTGGCTTTATCAGAATAAAACCTACTGGCCCCGGGCCTTTTATACGGAAAGGATCGACCGTTATCCCCGGTTAAAACCCGGCAAAGAGATATCGATTTTTGGAAGGGGAGAAGGCAGGATGGTTTTAAAAACCGGAGAATTCGATAAAGGTTATGCGGTGTTCAGCGAGCAAAATTATCCGACCTGGGCGGCCCGGGGAGATGAAGAGGAGCTTCTCGTGATCCCTCTGGCGGCCCATCTCAAGGCGATCCCTCTTTCAAAAAGAAATGAAACCGTGGAACTTTTTTATGAGCCGACCCATAAAAACCTTCTCTTCTGGCTTTTTACGCTGGGGATTTTCGTGGCTTTGCCGGGCATCGTTTTGAACAAACCCCTGTAGCCGGATATTAAATCGGATAGTAATCAGACACTAAATCAGATAGTAAAAAATATATAACTTATTTATAATAAAAGGGTTAAGGATATTCTATATTATTGTCATATGTCAATTCTTTTGGCATAATCCTTCCTATGGAGAAAAACTAAGTGTACCAGCCCCAATACACGATTACGAACAAGCTCTTAAAGTCGATTAACCGGATCGTAGAAGCCCACGCCCTTATTGTGAGTGCCCCTTTGAAGCCCAAATGGGAGGCGGGACTTCGGTATCAGGCTTTGGTGAGGAGCGTCCACTCTTCAACCCATTTGGAGGGGAACCCCCTCACTGAACAGGATGTGGCGCAGGTGCTTCAAGGGAAGGAACCAAAACACGAATACCGAATGCGGGATATTCTGGAAGTCAAAAATTACAGGGAGGTATTGCAATATATCATTGATCAACATACGGATCCGAAACTTCGAATCGATGAGGCGACGATCCTCCGTCTGCACAAGCTTTGTGTAAAGGGCATTGAAGGAATGGAAGGGGAGGCGGGACGATATCGGAGCGTACAAAACTATATTGCGGCAGGACCGATGCGCATGCGGATTTATACTCCGCCCCCGCCTCAGGAAATCCCAAAACTAATGCATGAGCTCGTTGAATGGATCCAGGAGGCGGAAAAGGAGGAAATCTCTCCTTTCATTATTTCAGCCGTTGCCCATTATGAATTCGAGAGCATTCATCCTTTTGTGGACGGAAATGGGAGGACGGGGCGCGCTCTCTCGACCCTCATTCTTTATAAAATGGGCTATGATATGAAAAGCCTTTTTTCTTTGGAGGAATACTTTGACACTCATCCTGATGAATATTACGGAAATTTAAAAATCAGGAAATCCTATCGTGAGAATCCCAACCCAATCCTTACCGGTTGGATTGAGTTTTTTGCGCATGCGATTGAAATGGAAATAAGACGGGTTGAATCAGAGATAAAAGAGTTTCTTCAGGAGGAAGAATTGAGGAAGGGACTCAAAAAACAGGAGATTAATCACCGTCAATTCAAAGCGGTGAAATATCTTCAAAGACATGATTCCATTCAGACTCATGAGTATATGCAGCGTTTTAAATGTGCTCGTGATACGGCATTCCGTGACCTCAATGAGCTTGTCGAGCAGGGGATTATCGCAACTGAAGGCTCCGGCCCTCAATTGCGGTATGTCTTGAAATGAATAGAGCGAAATGCTTCCTGAATGCCGCCCACGATTTTCTGATCCGGCCCGCCGGCCTTTATTTGAAAATGATTTTGGGCCCTCTCTGGCGGCACCCGAAGATCCGCGGAGATTACCGCTCGGCCGTGAAAAAATTTGACCTGACCTTGTCCGGAAAAATTGCCTCCAAAGACATTGATGAAATCGCCGCTTCTCCCAACGAGTGCACTCTTCTAAGGCCCACGAGAAAAGACGGCAACTTGAGCCTCGATGCCCAATATTGCCTTGTCCGTTTGGTAAAAAAGTTTGACCCCAAGCGCGTCTTTGAGATCGGAACTTTCAACGGAAACACCACGCTGCAGATGGCGGTCAATAGCTCCGAAGACTGCAAAATTTTCACGCTCGACCTGGACTCCAGAGAGAAGCTGGAGAAGTTAAAGTACTCTCTCTATGGGGATGAAAAAAAATATGTGGGATCGTCCGAACTTGTTTTTCAGGGGACCCCCTATGAAAAGAAAATCACCCGCCTTTTGGGGGATTCCGCGCGCTTCGATTTCAAGCCCTATTACGGGCAGATGGATTTTGTTTTTATCGACGGCTCCCACGCCTTCGATTATGTGAAAAGCGACACCGAAGCGGGCCTCCGCATGCTCAAGCGGGGAGGGGTGGTCGTCTGGGACGACTATGACCCCAGTTGGCCCGACGTGGTGCGCTACCTTGACCATCTGGCCCGGGAAAAGCCCATTTTCTGGGTCGCCGGCACCAGCCTTTGCTTCTACGAATCCCGGGGTTAATTTCTTTGGACAGGGACCTTTCCCTTCAGTATAATGTTCACCTTTTGGCGAACACTTATGGCCTTTTTCGGCGAAGCCGTTGCCCAGTTGCGGAAAGAGCTCGGACTAAGCCAGCGGGAGCTTGCCCGGCGGATCCAGGTGGCGCCCTCTTACCTCAATCAGATCGAGAACGGCCAAAAAGGCGCCCCTCCCTATCCGCTGGTCCAAAAGATTGCGGAGGAACTCGATGTTTCGGTGGAGTCTTTTTTCGATGAAGCCGCCAAAGAGAGAGGGGATTTTCCTCCGGACACGGCCTCCATTGTGGAAAATCGTCCCGAGACGCTGGGGCTTCTTCGGAGCATTCAGAGGCGGGGGCTTCAAGCTTCCGAGATTCTTACCTTGAGAAAACAAGTCGAACAGGGCTCGGGGAAAGCCGTCATTTTGGCTGCAGGGCGGGGGACCCGCATGAAAAGCCTCACCCGCGACCTTCCCAAGTGCCTCGCTATCAAGCTCAACGGAAAAACCCTCCTCAAAAGTCAAATCGACACTCTCCATAAAGCCGGTCTTACGGACCTCGTGGTGGTCAAGGGATATCAGGGCGACAAAATCCGTTATCCCGGAATCCGTTTTGCCGCGAATCCCGATTATGAAAACACCAATATTCTCGAATCCCTCATGTGCGCCGCCCCGGAATTGGAGGGCGAAGTGATCGTTTCCTATTCCGATATTTGGTATGAGGAGGAAATCGTGACGAAACTCCTGCGTTCCCCGAAAGACATTGTCCTGGGCGTGGACATTGACTGGGAGAAGAGTTACCGGGGAAGAAAGGACCATCCGGCGGAGGAGGCCGAGCTTGCGGTCTTCGACAGTGAAAACCGGGTCCTTCAGATCGGCAAGATCGCCGGCTCCCGGACCCCGGAAACCCACGGCGAATTCATCGGGCTTGTCAAATTAAGCGCCCGGGGTTGCAATTTCTTGAAAGAGCATTATCACCGGGCCAAAAAGCTTTATGCGAGCGGGCCCTTTCAACGGGCCAAGAGCTTGAAGCAGGCCTATCTCACCGATCTCTTTCAGGAAATGGTGGATTTGGGGGTCCCCATTCATTGTGAAATCATCCGTGGACGTTGGAGAGAAATCGATACGCTTGAAGACCTTCGCCGGGTCCGCCAATACTTGGAAAGGAGCAAAAATTCATGAAAGCCAATCTACTCAAAGCGGCCTACAGACATTATGGGGAGTTGATTCACGCGTGGAGAAACGAGATAAAACACACCCTTGCCCGCGTCTCGCGCGATACAAGGATTTCGGTCGAGCGGCTCAAAGAGCTTGAAAAAGGTCTGGCCAAACCGGAATGGGACGAGATCGAAAAACTTGCCAAACAATTTTTTGTGAGCCCGAAAGACCTCCTGCCTTATGAAGACGATTTGGACCGCGGAATTAAAATTTCCCGGAAGCCCGACGCCGAGCCCATGGAGCAGAAAAGGGCAGGACGGCTTCAATACACCTACTGGCCGCGTGCGATGTCCCAGGCGCTTCCGAATTTCAAACCGATTGAACTTTTGCTTCATATCAACCGGCGCGATGAAGTGGTGTTGAATCGCGGGCATTTCTTCCATCAATACACCGAAGTCCTCCACGGCGGTCCCGTGGCCTACCTTTGGGAATGGGAAGGCAAAGTCCACGAAGAAGTTTTCCACGAAGGGGACTCCTGGCTCATCCCCGGTTTTGTTCCGCACGGTTTTTATTCCCCGGACCCGAAAAATTTGGGGCGAATCCTGGCCGTTACCTTCGGCCAGCATCTGACGGGTGACGCCCGGCAGGAACTCGGTCTGATCGGCAAAGAAAACGTTTCCCGGATCGTCTCGGACGACGAAGATTATTATCCGAAAGGGGAAGAATCGCGTGAGCAAAACTCATAAACTCCGCGCGCTCTTAGCGGAAAAACCCATCCTCAAGGTCATGGGCGCGCACAACGCCCTCGGCGCCAAGCTGATTGAGCAGGCGGGTTTTGACGCCGTCTGGTCAAGCGGTTTTGAAATCGCGACAGCGCACGGCGTTCCCGATGCCAACATTCTCACCATGACGGAAAATTTGGACGCCGCCACAAACATTAATGCGGCAACCCAACTCCCTGTAATTTGCGACTGCGATACGGGCTTCGGCAACGCCGTCAACGCCATGCATATGGTGCGCAAGTACGAAGCGGCAGGGCTGGCGGCCGTGGTGATCGAGGACAAACGGTTTCCCAAGGTGAACAGCTTTATCCCGGGAAGACAGGAGCTCGCGTCCATCGAAGAATTCACGGCCAAAATCGAGGCCATGAAAACCACACGCTCCTCGCCGGACGGAATTTTAATTTTTGCACGGATCGAAGCCCTCATTGCCGGCTGGGGAATCGATGAGGCGCTGCGCCGGGCCGAGGCTTACGAGAAAGCCGGTGCCGACGGCATCGTGATCCATTCCAAAGCGCAGACGTCCGCCGAAATTTTTTCTTTTGCCAAAAAGTGGAAAGGCTCCGTTCCTTTGGTGGCGATTCCCACCACGTACCCCCAAGTAACGGCGGAGGAACTCTTACGGGAAGGTTTCAAGATGGTGATCTATGCTAATCAGGGGCTGCGGGCCGCTGTGCGAGCTGCTCAGGAGACGTTGTCCCGGATCCAAAAAGAAGGCACAACCCGCAATGTGGAGGGGCGCATTGCCTCCATGGATGAACTCTTCCGCCTTCAGGGGATGCACACTTATCAAGAGCAGGAAAAACTTTACTCGAATGACGGCGAAAATATTACGGCTGTTATTCCGGCCGCAGCCGATCATAAATTCCAACCCGAACTTTCATCTCTTTTGCAGGATCAGCCGCTTTGTATGATCAAAATAGGGAATAAGTCTCTCTTGGAACGTCAAAAGGAAATTTTGAAGAGCGTAGGCGTTCGAGAATTTATCGCCGTAGTCGGTTATAAAAAGGAAAAAATACAACGAGAACTTCCGCGCCTCGGCATTATTCCCGTTGAAAATCCCAGCTATGACCGTTTTGGCAGCGCTTATTCCGTAATCCGCGGCATTTCCTCATCCAAAGGGGTGGGACATAGGTTTCTGGTCGCTTATTCTGACATCATTTTTGATCCCCAGATCCCGCGAACCCTTATTCAAAGCCCTTTTCCCGTGACGCTCGTCATCGATAAAGGCTTTCGTGATCTTCCTGAACGTGCCAAGAAGTTAGATCTTGTTATTACCGATGAATCTTTGGATCCGAGGTCACGACGGATGGAATTTGGAAACTTCAAAAAAATCCGCCACATTGGAAAAGAAATATCCCAAAAGGATGCTCAATATGAATTTATCGGAATGATGCTGCTTTCCAATGAAGGCGCCCTAAGCTTGACGAATGCGTGGCGGGATGCGGAGAAAGAGAACGGTAAATTTCACGAAGCGCCCAACGGGAAATCAGCTTCCATGACCGACCTTCTGCAGCGTATGATCGAAAAGGGGGCCGACGTGAGAGGGCTTGTGATTGAGCACGGATGGTCCGAAATTTATTCCCTCGAAGATTACCAGCGCGTCAACGCCTACTTCGAAGGCTCACCGAAGGTTTATTCGGGCCAGGCATGATTCCCGCAGACGATTTTGTCAAGGCGCTCAAGCAAAGGAGTTTCCGGTTTTTCACGGGGGTGCCCTGCTCTTTTTTTCAGTCGGCCATCAACCGGGTGATCGAGGACCCCGAGCTCCGCTACACCATGGTGCCGAATGAAGGTTCGGCCCTGGCCCTCGCCGCAGGGTCTTACCTGGCCGGGCGGACTGCGGTGGTCATGATCCAAAACTCCGGATTCGGCAATCTGATCAATCCGCTCACTTCCCTCAATCAAATTTACAAGCTGCCCGCCCTGATTTTAATCAGCGGTCGCGCCTACGGCATCCCGGACGAACCCCAGCATGAAATTATGGGCCGGGCGATGAGTTCCATTTTGGATTCGGTCGGCGTTCATTATAAAGACCTGCCGGCGGAGAAGGGGACCTGTGAGAAGGCCCTCGGCGAGGCGGAGAGATACCTCAAGAGACAAAAACTCCCGTTTGTCTTTTTTGTAAAAAAGGGGACCCTCGAAAGCGCGGAATCAAAAATTCCAGCCAAAAATCCTTACCCCCTCAAACGGCTCGAAGCCATTCAGCTGATTGTGGATTCACTCGAAGGGGACGAGTATCTCATCGCCACGACCGGCAAGCCTTCCCGCGAGCTTTTCAGCGTGGCGGACCGGAAGAAAAATTTTTACATGCAGGGCTCCATGGGCCACGCGAGCGCCTTGGCCTTGGGCGTTGCCCTGAACCAGCCGGAAAAGAAAATTGTGGTCTTGGACGGGGACGGCGCGGTTTTAATGCACATGGGGATCCTTTCTTCGATCGGCCACTGCAAACCCGCCAATCTTTACCACATCGTTTTGGATAATGAGGCTTACGAAAGCACCGGCAATCAGGACACCACTTCCGCCACAACGGACTTGGTTAAAGTTGCCAAGGCCTGCGGTTATACCGAAGCCGAGGAAGTCATCTCAAAAGAAGACCTGCAAAAGAAATTGAAACAAATCCTCAAGGGAAAAGGGCCGGCTTTTCTCCGTGTGAAAGTGAACCGCCTCGTCACGCCCAACGTCCCGCGGATCACAAGCAAATACACTTCGGAGGAAATCGCCTCCGGTTTTAAACTTGAGCTGACGCCATGAGTTCCCCTTATTGGAACCCGACCCATCGCTGGATAGAAAGCGGGTCCTTCACAAAGATCCCGGCCTTTCTCGAGCCTTTGCACCCCAAAACCATCCTTTTGATTCTCGGCAAAAAATCGTTTCGCAGTTCTCCTTATTTTTCCAAGCTTCAGGGGATGCTGGCCCCTTATCAATTGATTGAATCCGGACCCGTTCCGCCCAATCCCAAACAGGATTTCATCCAGGAAGAGATCAACCGGCTAAAAAACAAACCCTTCGATCTTGTCTTGGCCATTGGGGGAGGAAGCGTCCTGGATTTGGCAAAGATCCTTGCTTCGATTCCAAGGCAGGAAGAAACCCACTTGGAGGAATATTTAAAAGGAAAATTCGAGCTCAAGAAACCCGCGGTTCCTTTGATTGCGGTCCCCACGACGGCCGGCACGGGGAGTGAAGTGACGCCTTATGCCTCTCTTGAAACAAAGGACCGGAAAAAGATGACGATCAGTCATCCGGCCTTTTATCCCACCGTGGCCCTGATTGATCCCGAGTTATGCTGTTCCATGCCCGCTTACGTGACGGCTTCCACGGGATTTGATGCCTTAAGCCAGGCCATCGAATCTTTTTGGTCCGTCCACGCGACCCCTTTTTCGAGGACGCATTCCCTCCGGGCGCTCGAATTGATCATTTCAAATTTCCGGAAGGTCCTTAAGAACCCCAAAGATACCGAAGCGAGGTTTGCCATGTCGCTCGCAAGCTGCGAAGCCGGGCTCGCCATCTCACAAACCAAAACCACCGCCGTGCATTCGGTTTCCTATCCCATTACAACCCATTTTGGAATTGCCCACGGCCATGCCTGCGCGCTGACCCTGGCGCCCTTTGTCCGTTTTAACGCCCCCGTCTTAAAAGAAGAGGGGAAACCCCTCATGGCGCGCTTCGGTGCCGCGGATTACGAAGGCATGGCGCGCGAGATTGAAGATTTGATGGAGGTCATGGGTCTCGAGCGCTCCCTGTCGAAACTGGGAATCGATGACAAAGGCATCGGCCTCATTGTGCGGGACGGCTTCCGCCCCGACCGTGTGAAAAATAATCCCCGTCCTTTGAGCACAGAAAACCTTCAGGAAATCCTCCAGAGCATCCGATGAACCGGTTTTTTCTCTTTCTGGGTTCCCTGGTTCTTTTTCTCTTGATCCTTCTGGGTATCGAAGGGTTCACTCGCGTCTATTACATACAGAAAGAAGGCAGGGATTCCTTCCGGCTTCGCTGGATGCGGCTGGCCGGTGTCAAGGGAGTTTTCGAACCGGAAAAGGGAGTGATCAATTCTTTGGGATTTCACAGTCCGGAGATCCCCGTCAAAAAAGAAAAAGGCGCTTTACGGGTCCTTGTAGTCGGAGGGTCTGCGGTCTATGGGTGGGACACCATTGAAAGCAGCTGGACATGGAGTTTAAAAGAGAGGCTCGAAAAAAGACTTCCCGGGAAAAAAATCGAGGTGATCAATGCGGGTGTTCCGGGAAGTTCTTCCATTGAGCAATTGAGATTACTGAAGAACATTCTCCCGCTGGATCCGGATATTGTGATCGATTATGGCGGTTGGAACGAAGTGTATTATTCCCATTATTGTCCCGCGGAGATTGAGGAACGCACTCAAAATATCATGAGGTTTGAAAAATGGGAAGGCGGATTCACGCAAGAGATCAATCGCCGGCTGGAACTTAATTCCCTTGCCTTTTTGTCTGCTAAAAAAAATTATTATAAGTTCCGTAAAAAAATTCGGGGAAAACTCGAAACCAATCGGACGAATAAAACGGCCGCCAAACCGACGCCAAGCCGCCGCTTTGGAGAGGGGGCCAAAGCCCCGGAGGATGGGAAAGCCGTTGTCCATTGCCGGCAGGATTACGTCTATCAATTGAGACCGACGGGCCCCGTGAATGATGATTTCTCAACAAGGTATGAGAGAAATTTATTTGCAATGTACAGCACGGTGACGCGAAGAAACGTTCCTTTTGTAGTCATTCTTCAGCCGGACTTGGCCTACAGTGTGAGCGTGAAGGCGGTCCCGCCAGAGGCGCGGCAAATTCTCGCCTCCGCCACCCGCGACTTTTACCAGGACTGGCTGAATGCCTCAAGCCAACTTTATCCCAGGGCGCAGGCCGTGATTAAAAGATTGCGGGGCAGGGGAGTTTTGGCCTATGATTTTACCAATCTCTTTGAGGGCGAGAACGCCTTCCTTTATACCGATTCCGTGCACCACAAAGACCCCAAAGCCTTGGACATGATTGCCCGGGAAGTCGAGGAGATTTTGGTTGAAAACGAACTCCTTCCCAAAGGAGCCGCGGTACCGTCATGAAGCTTCCTGCGCGGGTGGATTGGAAAACAATCCTTCTCATGGTCGGGATGTATGCCATGTTGTTGGTTAATTTCTGGCTTTACCAAACCCGTCCCTTGCCGCTTGCCCTTCACATTCTTTTTGCGGCTGCTGCGATCCACTGCGCTTTTACGATTTGGCACGAGGCGGTGCACAACAATGTGTCGGACGAAGCCTGGTTCAACAATCTCGTGGGCATCGTCGGCATGCTCCCCTACATGACTCCTTATTTCATCCAAAAATGGATTCATCTGAAACATCATGCCAAGCTGAATCAGCCGGACGACCCGAATCAGATTTATGTCAGCGGCCCCTTCTGGCAGATCCCTTTTCGGTATTTTCGAGGAATTTTTTATGTCAAAAAAGTCCTCAAGGAAGACCGTCTCACTCTCAAAGAAAGGATGTGGGACACAATTTCCGTGGTCTTGGTTGCCAGCATTTATTTCAACGCTTGGATTTACGGTTTTTTAAAGGAAGTGGTCCTTTTATGGCTCGTTCCCGTCATTTTGGCAAAGGTCATCCTCGACTGGTATATCAATTACATTCCCCACGTGGGGCTTCCCGACGACAATTACAAGGGAACGAGGATCATCGATCTTCCGTGGTTCGCGCCGTTTGTTTTGAACCACAATTACCATGCGGTGCATCACCTCTGGCCCCGCTATCCCTGGCACCAATATGTCGGCGTCTTCAGAAAAAGTATCGAAAAACTAAAAAAATATGGCGTCCCCATTGAACGTCGAATCTTCGGTTTCAAGCCCGAGAAGGAAAAAGAGTTTCAGCCCGTCTGATTCCGGTCCTCCGGAAATTCCCGTTGTTTCCGTAGCCTGCTGCCTTTGCGGTTCCACGGAGAGGGAGACGGCAAGCGTTGGGTTTGATTTTGAATATGAAACGGTGTCGAACCGTTTCACTTTCGTCCGCTGCCGTAAGTGCGACCATCTTTATCTCAACCCGCGCCCGAACGTCGAAAGCCTCGGCGTGATTTATCCCTCTTCCTACTATGCTTTTGCCGAAGACCAATCGGGGAATCCGATCGTGGGATTTTTCCGCGAAATCTGGGAGTCGGGCAAAGTGCGCTCCTTTCAAAAGACCGTCGGGCCGGGAAAGAAAAGGATTTTGGACGTGGGGTGCGGGGAGGGAAGGGTGCTTTCCCTTTTAAAGAAGTACGGCCCGCCCGATTGGGAGCTTCGGGGGGTGGATTTTGATCAAAAAGCCGTGGACCGTTGCCGCCAGAGGGGGTTCGCGGCCGAGGTCAAGCGGATCGAAGATTTCAGGCCGAATGAAAAATTTGATACGGTGATCATGTTTCAATTGATCGAGCATGTCGACGACCCCGTGGCAGTCTCAAAACAGGTGCGGAAGATTTTGAACCCCGGCGGATATTTTATTCTTGAAACGCCGAATCCCGCGGGCTTGGATTATCATTGGTTCAAAAAATCCTATTGGGGCCACTATCATTTTCCCCGCCACTGGAATCTTTTTACGCGGGAAAAGCTTAGAAAGATGCTCACGGAGGCGGGTTTTTCGGTGACGGAGGAGTCCTCCCTTTTGAGCCCGGCCTCCTGGGTGATCTCGCTTCATAACTTTTTCCTCGACCGGAAGTTTCCTTCATGGCTCGTCCGTTTTTTCCATTTTCAAAACCCGCTTCTTCTTTCCTTCTTTGTTGTGGCAGACATTCTTCGGAAAACCCTTGGGTTTCCCACCTCCAATCAGAGAATGATCGGGCAGGCCTGCCTGCCGGACAGGCAGGTTCCGCGATGAAGCGGGCCCTGAAGAAACAGATTCTCCTTGGACTTTTATTGGGTCTCGCCATCCTGGCCGTCCATCTTCCGAAAATCCAGCGCCCCTTTCTAGGTCATTACTCAAGTTACGAACTGGTCATGGCCTCCATGGCGCGGAACATGGCGAAGGAAAATTTCTCGGACTTTCTTCATCCCAAAACCGACCTTTTGGTGAACGGAAAAAGGTCGCTCCACCTTAATCAATATCCCTTTTCGTCTTTGATCGCCGCAATGGGAGTCCGTTCGGCGGGGGGGAGTTTCGAATTCTGGGGGAGGTTCCAATCGATGGTCTTCAACCTTCTCTCCGTTCTTTTGGTGGGGTTGATCGCTTCACGGCTGTTTAATTCCAGAATCGGATGGCTTTCTGCGTTAATTTATGCGTTCTCTCCTTATGCACTGATTTATGGGCAAAAATTCATTTCGGAACCCATGGCTCTTTGCGCCCTCCTTTTTTCGCTTTTCCTGCTTCTCTCTTCTGAAAACGGGCGTTTCCCTTGGATGAGCACCCTCCTTTCGGGCCTCTTTTTTTCTCTCGCCGTTACAAACCGGGTCCATTTCATCCTTTTTTTTCCGGTTTGGTTTTTGTATCTTTTGGTCACGAGGCGGATATGGAGCGTAAGAATGCTTCATGCATCGATTTTTTCTTTCTTTGCTCTGGCAATGCCGGTTGCCTGGTATGGGTATACCCTTTTGCTCGCTTCCGACCCTCTCTATAAAGACCATATCTTGATCAATATTTACCTGAGCGTTGGCCCCGGCATGTACCACAAGTTGGGAGATCCCCTTTATCTCTTCAATCCGAATTATTATAAAGATGTCTTCAATACGGTTTCACAAACGATGCTGACGCCTCTTTTGTTTCCCTTTCCTTTTTTGGGAATTATTTTGGCGCGCAAAAGAGAAAAGGGGTTTTGGTTCACGGTGGGAGGGGTTCTTCTCGGGGCTCTTTTAATTTTCGTTTCACCGCGGAAGGTGGCTGTGCAGGATTTTTACCTTTACGGACTTTTTCCCTTCCTTTGTTTTCTCGCGGCCGCGGGGATCGACCCTTTACTTGAGAAATTTTCTGCCCTGCGCCGGCCGGCAAGCGTCTATTTCTTCCTCGCTTTTTATCTCGGAATCTCGGCCCGTTATTTTGCCCATCCGATTTTCAAATATCCCGAAGATGAAAATCAGATCAAAGCGGTCAGGGAAAGGATTGAGTCCGAGACCCGGCCGGAGGACGTTCTCATCATTTCCGGCAATCAGCCGGCCATCATGGCTTATTATGCCGACCGTCCGGTGGTGACCCTCCAATTAAGCCATATCGGAAAAAGCCTTCCGCCTTACATGAAAAATTCCAACCTTACCCCGGCGGCCCAGGCGGAAGTGAACCGTTTGGAAGAGTCCATGAAGGATCCCGTGACCTGGCTTGAATATTTGCGGAGCCGGGGGGCCTCTTACTTTCTTGCCCTCGAGAAGGAGGATTTGGAATCCGTTCCGGCCCTCTTGACCCACCTTGAGAAACGTTACAAAAACCTTTCTTCGAAGAATGACGATTTCCTTTTTATTCGCATCGCCAAAGGGAAATAAGCCGTAACCGACTGCAAATCAAGAAGTTAGGGCAAGGGTCTCGCTATTCAATTGATCAATTCTGACAACTGATGACAGTTAGGAATTACCGTTGACTATCTTTGAAGGGAATGATAAATTGCCCTTCTGTTAAAAATGCAGAAGCCTCCCAAAGCTAAAATACTCCCTTACTCCCATCAATCGATCAGCTCCCAAGATGTCCAAACCGTTCAAAGAGTTCTGCGCTCGGGCTGGATTACCCAAGGGCCGAAAGTAGGGGAGTTTGAGCGAAAGCTTGCCGAAATCTGCGGGGTCAAATATGCCGTTGCAGTCTCGAGCGGGACGGCGGGTCTTCATATTGCCGCACTCGCTCTTGGGATCGGTCCTGGGGACGAAGTCATCACGAGCCCCAACACCTTTGTTGCCACCCCCAATAGCATCCTTTACGCGGGCGGACGACCCGTCTTCGCCGACATCGACCCCGAGACCTTCAATCTCAATCCCCGCAAAGTCGAATCAAAAATCAATTCAAACACCAAAGGCATTCTCCCCATTCATTTCGCGGGGCATCCCTGCGACATGGAATCTCTGAGCGCCCTTGCAAAGAAACGGAACCTTTTTATCCTGGAAGACGGTTGTCATGCCCTCGGCGCCAAATATCAGGTTGGATCTCGATGGCATTCTGTCGGAAGCTGCGCCCACTCGGATGCCTGTGTTTTCAGTTTTCATCCCGTAAAGAGCATTACGACCGGCGAGGGGGGAGCGGTCACGACCAACCGGAAAGATCTTTATGAAGTGATGCTCGGGCTTCGAAGCCATGGGATGGTGAAAGAGGAGGAGCGCTTTGAGAATCCGGAATTTGCTTTCTGGAGTAAAAACGGAAAAAAACTTCTCGCTTCCTGGTATTATGAAATGCAAAACCTCGGCTTCAATTATCGGATCACCGATTTTCAGTGCGCTCTGGGGATCAGCCAGCTTTCGAAACTGAAAAGTTTCATCAGAAAGCGCCGCGAAATCGCGTCCTTCTATGACCGGCAGTTGGGTAAACTCGACACCTTGATCCTGCCCAAGGAAAAAGAAGGTTTCTTTTCCGCCCATCATCTTTACGCGGTCCAGCTCAAACTTGAAAAACTCTCCGCGAGCCGGGCGGAAATTTTTGAAGCGCTCCGCAAAAAAGGCCTCGGCGTCCAGGTCCACTATATTCCGGTCCATCTTCAGCCCTATTACAAAAAACTCGGCTTCCGGAAAGGGGACTTCCCCGTTGCCGAAACTTATTACGAAAGAGAAGTCTCACTTCCCTTGTTTCCTTCGATGACAAGCGCCCAGATAAGGGACGTGGTGAAAAAACTGAAGGAAACTTTAAAAACCCATGAAATTTAACATCCTCTTTCGAGTCGATGCGGGAGAAAAAATCGGTCTCGGGCATTTGAGAAGGTGCCTTGCCCTGGCCGAAGGGTTCCGGACCCGGGGCGTTAAGAGAATCGGTTTTCTCACGCGGACCCGGCCCGATATTTCTCCTTGGATCAAAAGGCGGTTTTCAATTCTTGAACTGAAGGCGCGCTCCTTTTCGGAAGAGGCAAGAGAGCTGGAAGTGCTTCTCGCTCTTTTAAATCCGAAGATGCTGATTGTGGATCATTACGGGGTCGATTCAAAGTTTTTGGAGCGCGTGAGAAGCCTTGTTCCGGCGCTTCTTTATATGGACGATGAGGCCCGGATGAGGCATTACCCCGTGGACGGGATTATCAATCACAATGTCTACGCCAAAAAACTCAAATACCGTGCCCTTCCCGACACCCGGCTTTTCCTGGGGCCCCGATATACGCTAATTGGAAGTGAGTTTTTTAAAGCGAGGAGGAAAGCCGTCATTGCGAGCCCCGCAGGGGCGAAGCAATCTCGTAGATCGCTTCGTCGCTCCGCTCCTCGCGATGACGTGAGATTAAAACTCTTTGTCTCTCTGGGAGGTTATGTTCCCAAGGCTTCATTCGGAAAGATTAAAAAAGCGCTTCAAATCTCCAACGGCCGCTTAAAAGTTTTTTGGGCCGGAGGGAGGAAGCCTGTGGGAAAAGAAATGGCTTCGTCGGATCTCGCTTTGAGCGCAAGCGGCGTCACGAGTTATGAACTGGCCTATCTCGGAGTCCCCGCTCTCCTCACGACCGTAGCCAAAAATCAAGAGGGGATTGCGGAGGAATTGGCAAGACGGGGGACGGCGGAAAATTTGGGGCGGCTTAAGCGTTTGACCCCCCGGGGAATCATCCGGCGAATCAATGCTTTGATTCAGAGCCCGAAAAAATTGCAGGGGATGCGCCGGAAAGCGAAGGCCTTGATTGACGGCCGGGGGGCTTTCCGGTTGGCCGAAGACCTGATGAAAACTTATTGGAGCGCTGAATGAAAATTGTCGCCACGATCGAAGCCAGAATGGATGCGACAAGGCTTCCCGGGAAAATCCTGAAAGACGTTCTGGGCAAGCCGATGCTCGAAAGGCTTGTCGAAAGGGTCCGCCGCTCGCGCTGGATCAAAGAAATTGTGGTGGCGACGACCATGGCTCCGAACGATGAAGAAACGGTCCGCGCCTGCCGAAAAATGGGCGTGAAAAGTTACCGCGGCAGTTCCGAAGACGTCCTCGACCGGGTTTTGAAGGCCGCCAAAACAAACGGCGCCGATCTGATTGTCGAACTGACCGGGGACTGTCCCTTGCTTGATCCTGCAGTCGTTGATTCCGTGATTCAGCATTATTTGGACAATAAATTTGATTATGTGAGCAACGTTCTCGAACGGACTTTCCCGCGCGGCATGGACACGCAGGTTTTTTCCGTGGCCGTCCTGGAAAAGGTGGCCCAACTCACACAGGACCCGGCAGATCACGAGCACGTCTCGCTTTATATTTACGAACATCCGGAAATTTTCCATCTTGCGAATATCGAGGCGCCACCCAATCTCAAGCGCCCCGAGCTTCGCCTGACCGTGGATACGCCCCAAGACTTGAATCTCGTCCGCGAAATTTACGGCGCGCTTTATCTCAAAAAACCCAATTTTTCTTTAAGTGACGTCATTCGGCTTCTTGACGAACGGCCGGAACTTAAGGAAATGAACGCCGCCATCCAGCAGAAACCCGTCCGATGACTCTTACAAAAACTCTAAAATCAAAAACGGGTAAGAAAATTTATAAAGCAGGGATTGCCGGCTGCGGAAGGATTGCGAGCAGTTTCGATTTGGATCCTTTGCGCCGTTATGTGGCGACCCATGCCGGCGCTTACACGAAGTTCCCGAAGACCCAATTGGCCGCCGCCTGTGACATCGATCCGGAAAAGCTGAAGGCCTTCGGCGCATTCTGGAAGGTGAAACGTCTTTATCAGAATTTAGAGGAAATGCTTGCGAAAGAAGAGTTGGACATTTTAAGCATCTGCACGTGGTCCGAGACCCATGACGAATTGGCCAAGCTCGCTCTTCGGCACGGCGTGAAGGCCATTTTCTGCGAAAAACCCGTCACGAATCAGTTGGATAAGGCGGATGAACTCGTCGAAGCCTGCCGCCGGGCCGGTGTGGTGCTAGCCGTGAATCATTCGAGGCGCTGGGACACGGGCCATCAAAAGATAAAGCAATTCCTGGATCAGGGGAAGCTCGGCCTGATTCATCAGGTGAATTGCTATTACACCGCCGGTCTTTCAAACACCGGCACTCATCTTTTTGATCTTCTGCGGTTTTTCCTGGGAGAGGCCCAATGGGTGGACGCGAGCCCCCAGCCCGTTTTTGGCGACAAAGACCCTACGGTCAGCGGCCAGATTTTATTTGAAAACGGTGTTCTTGTTTCTCTTGCCGGACTCGATGTGAAAGATTACCTCATTTTTGAAATCGATTTTTACGGTTCCAAAGGCCGGCTCCGGGTCACTCACAGCGGTTTCGATTTGGATTACTGGAAAGTGGGAAAAAGTTCTTATTTTTCCGGGTATAAAGAGCTTGTTCCGGCGAAAGCCAAGATTCCGATGAAAGAAAAACAGATGATGGTTAACGCGGTCGCGGATTTAGTGGCGTCCTTGGAGAAAGAGAAAGAGTCGCTTTGCACGGGAGAAGACGGCCGAAAGGCTTTGGAAATCGCTTGCGCCTTTCGCGAATCGTTAAAAAGCGGCGGAAGAATTTCTCTTCCCCTACAGAACAGGAATGTGGGGATTTAATCGATGCCGAAGCACGCAAAATTAGCCCTTTTAGGCGGTCAGAAAACAAGAACGAAGCCGTTTCCCAAGCATCCGGTCTTGGGAGAGACGGAAAAGAAAAATGTCCTCGAGGTGCTGGGGACCGGGGTTCTTTCCGGATTTGTGGCCAAAGCCGGTGAAAACTTTCTCGGCGGGCCGAAGGTGAAAGAGCTCGAGCGGCTTTTTAAGGATTATTTTTCGGTGAAGCATGCGGTTGCGGTAAATTCCGCCACGGCCGGGCTTCATGCGGCCCTCGCGGCCTGCGATCTCGAACCGGGCGACGAAGTGATTGTTCCGCCTTACACCATGTCCGCCTCGGCAAGCGCCGTTCTCATGACGAATGCGGTGCCGCGTTTCGTCGACATCCGCGACGATATTTTCTGTCTGGATCCGGCCCTTCTTCAGAAGGCAATTACGTCGCGGACAAAAGCCGTCGTCGTCGTTCATTTATTCGGCCATCCGGCGCCCATGGATGAAATTTTGGCCGTTGCCCGGCGTCATCATTTAAAGGTGGTCGAAGACTGTGCCCAGGCCCCCGGCGCCAAATACAAAGGAAAATATGTGGGAACGCTCGGAGATTTGGGGGTGTTCAGTTTTAATCAGCACAAGGCCGTCACCACCGGAGAAGGCGGTGTCGTGGTGACGAATCAGGAAAAACTTGCCTTGAAAGTTCAGCTCGTGCGGAACCACGGCGAAGCCGTCGTCGAGGAAATGGGAGTGGAGGATATCGTCAATACCCTCGGCTGGAATTACCGGATGACCGAGCTCGAAGCGGCGGTAGGCATTCCTCAATTCAAAAAGCTGGACCGCCTGATCAAACATCGCCAAGAGCTCGCGGAGGCCTTATCAAAGGGCCTCCGTGCTTTTAAAGGCCTCACGCTCCCCGTGACTTTACCCGGATCGACCCACGCTTATTTTCTTTATGCGATCAAATACGATGAAAAAGCCGTCGGAATCAAGCGGGAAACTTTCGTGAAGGCCCTTCAAGCCGAGGGAATTCCATTTGCCCAAGGGTATGTCAAACCGCTCTACCTCGCACCCCTTTACCGGGCCCAAGTCTGCTATGGAAAACACGGCTGGCCTTTCAGCGCCATTCCCCAAGTCGAGAGGCCCTCTTATAGAAAAGGGATTTGTCCCGTGACCGAGCGGCTCCATGAAAAGGAATTGATCCATACGGGCCTTTGTTATTATCCGGTGGCCCTTGAGGACATCAAGGATGCGGTCCGGGCCTTTCATAAGATTTTCGATCAAATCAAGGAGCTTAAAAAATTTCAGGAGAAATCATCGAAGCCTAAGAAAGCACGCCCAAAGGAGGTCTTGGTCGGATGAGAACCGTTTCGCTCGGATCGAGAAAAGTGGGGGACGGGGAGAGCGTTTTTGTCATCGCAGAAGCGGGCTCCAACCATAACCGCGATCTGAAGCAGGCCTTCCGCCTGATCGATGTGGCGGCCGAGGCAAAGGCCGACTGCGTGAAGTTCCAAACTTTCTCCGCCGAAACCCTTTATTCCAAAAAAACGCCGTCCATGTCCTATCTTAAAGATCGCGGCCTCCTCAAAGGAAACCAGACCGTTTGGGAACTTCTCAAGCAAAATGAACTTCCGCGCGAATGGCACAAGGACTTGTCGGATTATTGCAAAAAGAAAAACCTCATTTTCCTTTCCACGCCTTTTGATTTGGAAGCCGTGGCGGACCTTGAAAAAGTAGGCGTTCCCGCTTACAAAATCGCTTCATACGAAATCACGCACCTGCCGCTTTTGGAGGAAGTCGCGAAAACCGGGAAGCCGGTTATTCTCTCAACCGGCATGGCCGATTTGACGGACATCGAAACTGCGCTCGACGTCCTCTATAAGCAGAATAACCGTCAGGTGGTTTTGCTTCATTGCGCCATCAATTATCCTCCCAAGTTTTCAGACCTTAATCTGCGGGCCATGGTGACGCTCAAGCATGCCTTTCAGGTACCCGTAGGATTTTCGGATCACAGCACGGGGATTTCCGCGGATATCGCAGCCGTCGCTTTGGGCGCCTGCGTGATTGAAAAACATTACACGACCGACCGGAAACTGCCCGGGCCGGACCACCCCTTTGCCTTGGAACCGCAGGAATTAAAGGCCATGGTTCAGGGGATCCGTGAGACGGAGCAGGCCCTCGGGTCTCCGGTCAAACGGCGGACCCCCGCTGAAGAAGAAATGTACCAGCTCGGCCGCCGGAGCCTTGTCGCGGCGAAAAGGATCCCCAAGGGGGCGGTGATCGGAAAAGAAATGATTGCGGTGAAGCGTCCCGGTTTCGGGATCCCGACCAAAATGATGGACGTGGTGGTGGGGAAAGTGGCCAACAGAGACATTGAGGAAGACGATATTCTGATATGGGAGATGATTAGTTAGATGAAGATCAAGCTCTATACAAAACACGAGCACTTTAAAAATTATTTAAAAGATTACTCTTTGGTGGAGAATCAGGAAGACGCCGATCTCGTCATCTCTTACGCCTGGGCCCGAAAAATATCGCTCAATGGCAAAAAAGGAATTAATCTTCACATCTCTTATCTTCCTTTCAACCGTGGCGCCGACCCCAACATTTGGTCTTGGATAGACAATACTTCAAAAGGAGTTACCATTCATTGGATGGATGAAGGAATTGATACGGGTTCAATCCTTGTTCAAGAAATGGTGACAGACGATTTTTTGGAACAACTGGATCTCCGTTCATCCTATGAGTATCTGCATTTCCATATAGAAGATCTTTTTAGACGCCATTTTCCAAAGATGTTGGAATATGAACCGCAAAAGCAAGAAGAAGAGAAAGCAACCCGGCATTTTGCTGATCAAGCTAAGGAAATTAAAAAATGGCTGGCGGAGCGTGGGTTCAGAGTTCTGCCCCATCAAATGATTGAGTTCTGGAGACAGGGAGCGGCTCCATGAACATGAAATCTTCCGTGTCCTTAGGGCTTCAGTTGAAAGCAGTAACAGAGTGTCCCCTGTGCGGTTATAAGGAAAGGCTTCCGCTCTATAACCTTGAGCAAACCACCGTATTTAAATGCAGTTTTTGCGGACTTTCCTATCTTGATCCCTGCCTGGATTCGGCCAGCATGGCCACGGCTTACGAATCTTCTGAAACCTTAAAAGAGCTCAACCCCTTTCACGAGGGTTATTACGAATACGGCGACCTGAATCAAGATTCCAAGACCCTTCAGGATTTCAAGAAAAGCCTGGAGCTTTTGGAGAAACATCTCCCGTCCCCAAAAAAGAAGATTCTCGAAGTCGGATTCGGGAACGGTTTATTCCTTGCCCTGGCGCGTTCGAGAGGGTGGGAGGTGGAGGGGATCGACACGAGCGAGCGGAATGTTGACTTGGCCCGCGAAAAGTTTTCTTTAAATCTCCAATGCGGATTTTTTGAAGCCATGAAAACGGATCAAAAATTTGACGCCGTGGCCATGCTCGACGTGATTGAACACATTGAAAGACCCCCTCTTTTCCTCCAAAAGGCTTACACCCTTTTAAATCCGGGCGGGCTTTTGCTTTTGAGTACGCCCAATGAAGCAAGTTTTCTCCACGGACTCTCGAGGGGGCTTTACCGTCTGTCCGCCGGCCTATTTTCAATGGGAATCAAAAAGATGTATCTTTTGGAGCACGTGACTTATTACAATTTAAAGACCCTCACGAATCTGGTATGGAGAAGCAATTTTGACCCGGTCGAACATTACCATACGAGCACGGACCTTTCCCGTTACCGTTTGAAACCCCTGGAGGGCCTGATTGCCTCGGCCATTCTCTCCCTCGGAAAGCTTCTGGGGCAGGAGAACAGAGTAGTCCTCATCGCGAGGAAAAGGTCATGAAAAACGGAAAGACCAAACTTTACCGCCGCAAGAAAATTTACAAGGCCTACTGCTTCGATTTGGTGGTCGACACCGTCCGCTGGCCCAATCAAAAAAAACTGGACCGGGTCCTCCTGATTCATCCCGGGATCAGCGTGATCGTTCCGCTCCTCGACCGGAACCATATGATTCTGCTTCATCAATACCGCTACGGCGCCAAGCGCCGTCTCTGGGAACTCCCCGCGGGGACAATCGACGGCAAAGAGTCGCCCTTGAGCTGTGCCCGGCGAGAGATTGAAGAAGAGATCGGCTATCAAGCCAAGACCTGGAAAAAACTGGCGAGTTGCTACGCCTCTCCGGGCTTTAATACGGAAATTATCCATTCTTTTTTGGCAAGCAATCTCGTCGAAACCCAAACGAATCTGGAGGACGACGAAGTCCTGGAACCGAAGGTTTTCCGGATCGATAAGGTAGAGGCGATGGTGCGTTCGGGAAAGATTCAGGACGCGAAATCGCTCATTGCGCTTTTTTATTTTTTCGAGCAGAGGAAGAAACGATGAAAGAGAACGTCATTGCCATTGACGGCCACGCCTACGTGGGGAAAAGCCAGATTGCGAGGGCGCTCGCGAAACTGACCGGGCACCCGTTCATCAACACCGGGCATATGTACCGGGCCATTTCAAAAGTGGCGATGAAGGAGAGGGTTGAACCCCATGATTTTCGTCCGTTGATTGTCCTGGCGGAGAAAATCGGCGTGCGGTTTGAAGAAGGGCGGACCCTCGTTGACGGAGAAGATTGGACGGAGGGGCTGGATAATCCGGAGATCGTCCGTTTTTCTTCGAAGATCGCGGCCATCCCCGAAATCCGAGAAATCCTTACCGGAAAACAGCGGGCCTACGCCCATACGGGCACGATCATCATGGAAGGCCGCGACATCGGCACCATTGTTTTTCCCAATGCAAAATGGAAATTTTTCGTCACCGCATCTCCGGAAATCCGGGCCCGGCGCATGTACAAATTGACCACGGGCGGGGAAGGGGCTCCTCCGGCGTCCGTCGCCCCGGTGCTTTTGAAAAAGATGATCGAGATCGATGCGGCCGACGAAAACCGGTCCATCGCCCCCCTCCGCAAAGCCGACAATGCGATTGAGTATGACAATTCCGAAAGCCCTTCGGCAGAACTGGACGCACAAGTTTTATTGTATTGCATGGAAGAACTTTCTAAAAAGGGCACTGTGCCCCCAAAAATAACCTACAAGGAGTGGACCCATTGGAAAGCTTTGGTGAGCTGAAAAAAATCTGTCAGACGACGGCCCATAAAGACGTGACGAATGTCTATATGAGGTTCGTCAGCCGGAACATTTCCATTTTTATCACGCGATTTCTCATCCCCACGCCTGTCACGGCCGATCAGGTAAGCTTTGCGATGATCGTAATGGGGATCCTTGCCTCGCTTTTCTTTTTGAGTTCAAGTCAAGCGATGTTCGTGTTGGGTGCCTTGGGGCTCCAGCTTTGGTATCTTTTGGATTGCGTGGACGGAGAGATCGCCCGTTACCGGCTTTATCAGAAAACCGGGAAGCTCGTCGAGGAAAAGGTCGAACTCCCCATGACCGGCGCCTACTGGGATTATTTGAATCATTATATTGTCCACGGTCTGGCTCCCCTGACAGCAGGTTTCGGTTTGTTTTTAGCTTATGAAAATCTTGCCTGGTTTCTCCTCGGGTTCCTTGCGTCCATATCCCAAGTCATGCTTCTCGCGGTCCACGACACCAAGTCTCGCGCTTTCATCGCCAAAGTGAAAAAAGCGGGCCAGTCCCACTGGGTGGGCCTGAATCCAAAACCGAATAAAGGGGAAACCCAGAAAAAAAAGTGGGGGTTGGCCAAGTGGATTTTTGTGGCCCTGCATTACAGCACGACTTATCCGACCGTCATGAATGCCGCCCTGCTTGCAGGAATTTTCGACCTGCGGGGATTTTTCCTCGTTTATTACGCCCTGGTTTCTCCCATTGTCTTCATAGGACTGGCAGCGAAGAATCTTAGGAATCAAGGGCTTGACCGGGAATTCGAGTCCGAGTTTTTCCTCGTAAAAAGGCATTCTAAGGAATTTGTTGAAACGTTTTGAAAGGCTAAAACTATGGAAATCAAAGAAATGGTCGTTTACACCTCCCGCGAGGTGCAGGAAATTCTGAAAATCAGTCCCAGTACGTTTATGAGGCTCATCAAGAAAAGAACTCTTCGGGCCTCCAAAGTCGGGGGCCAGTACCGCATCCTCGGTAAAGATCTTCTGGCCGCCGTTTCCCCCACCGAGGAGAAAGCGAGCCTTTATGAAAAATAACTCCAAATCCGCCAACGGCAAATTCGATTTCAAAAACAAGGTCATCCTGGTGACGGGGGGCACCGGATCTTTCGGCAAAAAGTTTGTCGAATACATTCTTCGGAAGCACAACCCCAAAAAGCTCATCATCTTCAGCCGTGACGAGCTGAAGCAATTTGAGATGCGCCAGCAATTTCCCCAATCGAACCTCCGGTTTTTCATCGGGGACGTCCGGGATCCGGGCCGGCTTGCCCGCGCCTTTCACGGCGTCGACATTGTGGTCCACACCGCGGCCATCAAGCAGGTGCCTGCGGCCGAGTACAATCCCATCGAAGCCATCCGCACCAACGTCCTCGGCGCTGAAAATGTCATCAACGCATCGATCGACGCAGGCGTTGAGCGGGTCATTGCCTTGAGCACAGACAAAGCCGCGAATCCCATCAATCTTTACGGGGCCACGAAACTTTGTTCCGACAAACTTTTCATCTCCGGCAATGCTTACGGCGTGGGGAAAACCTCTTTCAGCGTGGTCCGCTACGGCAATGTGGTCGGCTCGCGCGGAAGCGTCATTCCCTTTTTCATGAAAATGAAAAAGACGGGCGTGATTCCCATCACCGACATCCGCATGACCCGTTTTTTCATCACCCTGGAGCAGGGAGTGGAATTTGTTCTGAAATGCTTCCGTCTGATGGAAGGGGGAGAGCTTTTCATTCCCAAAATCCCCAGTGTGAAGATCATGGACGTCAAGGAAGCGGTCGCCCCGGATTGCCGTCATGAAGTGGTGGGCATCCGCCCCGGCGAGAAGCTCCATGAAGTCCTTCTTCCCGTTGAAGAATCCCGTAACGCCCTTGAATTCGACGACATGTTCATTATTGAGCCCAACTTCGAATGGTGGGAGCGGGGATTCCACAAAGGCGGCAAGAAATTGCCCGATGAGTTCGAGTTCAACAGCCGCAACAATTCCTCGTGGCTCGGCGTAAAGGAGCTTCGGCGGCTTGTTGGAAACCTCGAATTCGAAGAAGAGCCGGAGCGGACGAAGGAAGCGGTGGAAGCAGCGGCATGACAAATGTCCTGAAGGGTCAAAGAATTTATTTGGAGCCCTTTTCTGAACGGCACCTCTCGCAGAGATACGTCGATTGGTTCAATGACCCCGTCGTCTGTCAATTCAACCGGCACGGCCGGGGCGATTACACCCTCGAAAAAGCGCGGGATTATCTTGAGCGGATCAAAAATTCGGAAAACACGATTGTTTTCGCAATTCTGACTCAAGAGGAAGGGCATATCGGCAATATCAGCATCAACGATATCGATTGGGCCAAGCGTTCAGCTGAAATTTCAATCCTGATTGGCGAAAAAAAATGCTGGGGTAGAGGTTTTGGAAACGAAGCTGTGAGGCTTGCCGTGGATTACGGGTTTAATGAGCTGAAACTCAATGCCCTCTGGGTGGAGATGACGTCCACCAATCAGGGAATGATCCGCATTGCGGAGGACCTCGGTTTCAAAGAAGTGGAAAACACCGGCAGATATTTGGAAAAAGAGCGCGGCAAGAAACTCCGCCTCGTGAAGTACGAGCTCGCGAAATGATCGGCCTCATCGATTACGGCATGGGGAATCTGCAGTCGGTGAAGAATTCCTGCGAATACGTCGGAGAGAAAGTCGAAATTATCCGGCAACCCGAAGAATTGGACAATTTCGATGGAATCATTCTTCCGGGCGTGGGGGCATTTGCCTTGGGTATGGCCAAGTTGCACGCTCTGCGTTTTTTGCGATTTGAGGATAGTGGCGAGATACGAAATGGAAGTAACCGATTGCAGGAACAAAGTCAGAAGAAACCGCTTCTTGGAATATGCCTCGGCATGCAACTTCTGGCAGATTGGGGCACAGAAATTGAAAAACGGCGGGGACTCGGATTGATTCCTGGCAAGGTAATTCGTTTTGAACCAACTGTTGGGTGTATTCCTCACGTGGGCTGGAACAATATTCAAATCGAACGGGAAAATAATCCTCTGCTTAAGACGGGTATGGCTGTGGATTACTATTTCGTTCACAGTTATCATTTTGTTGTTTCTAATGCACAAGATGTGATTGCGACTTGTGAATATGGCAATAAGAGATTTGTATGTGCGGTGCAACGAGGGAATGTTTTTGGCGTCCAGTTCCACCCCGAGAAGTCGCATTCTTTCGGACTTAAACTGCTGAAGAACTTTTTCGATTTCTGCCATGCTAAAAAAAAGACTTATACCGGTTCTCTTTCTTAAAAACGGTCTCGTGGTCCGGAGCCAGGAATTTCGGGATTTCCGGGAATTCGGGAACCCCATCAACCAGTTGGAGCGGCTGAACGATTGGGTGGCGGATGAGCTCATTTACATCGATATCACGCGGGAAGGCGCGCATGATCTGAAGCGGGACGACCATAAGATCAAAGTCGAAAACGATATCCTTTCCATTCTTCGAGCCATTTCCAAGGAGTGTTTCATGCCGCTGACGTTTGGAGGGAGAATCAAATCATTTGAAGATGCGGCAAAATTTATCGCAAACGGCGCGGACAAGGTTGTCATTAACACCGGGGCTTATTTCAATCCCTCTCTAATTGGGGATATTGCGCAGCATTTTGGTAGTCAGTGTGTGGTGGTCGGAATCGACGTGAAGGAGACGGACAGCGGTCACAAAGTCTATGTTAAGCAAGGAAGGTTTCTGGCAGAAAATTACCCCGATCCTGTCAGGTGGGCTAGAGAAGTAGAGAGAAGAGGAGCCGGTGAAATTTTTCTGAATTCCATTGACCGCGACGGGACCGCGAACGGTTTTGACATCGGCATCATACAAAAAGTTTCCGATTCGGTAAGTGTTCCGGTGATTGCCTGCGGCGGGGCGGGATCGTTTGATGATTTTGACGAGGTTTTCAAAAAAACAAACGCCTCCGCGGTCGCTGCGGGAAATATTTTTAATTTTTCAGAAAATGCCTATGTGAGGGCAAAAAAGCAGCTCATTGAATGGGGCTGCCCCGTGAAACCCATTTATGAAAAGCAACTTAGTCAAGCAAAGTAAGACAAAATCAGCCGTCCCCAGGATTCAATATTGCACGCGGTGCGTCTATCCCGGTGTCGCGGCCACTCCCCTGACCTTCAATGAAAAAGGCGTCTGCAGCGGCTGCCGGACCCATGAAGAGCAGAAGAAAATCGATTGGACGAGGCGCCGTCAGATGTTTGAAAAGCTGATCGACCAGTACCGCTCCAAGGGCAAATCCAACTATGATTTGGTGATTGCCGTGAGCGGAGGGAAAGACAGTTTTTGGCAAGCCCACATTCTTTGCAAGGAATACGGTCTCAAGGTGCTCTTCGTCTGTTATGCCGAGAACAATCACACGGACGTCGGCCTGCGGAACATCCAACGGATGAAGGAATGCTTCAAGGGGGACTTCCTGCATTTCACGCCCGAAGTGAACGTCCTGAAAAAGTTAAACCGGCTCGCCATGCTCAAAATGGGCGACCCCAACTGGCACACCCACATCGGCATCATGACGCTCCCGATCATTATGGCCGCCAAATTCAATGTGAAACTCTTTGTTTACGGCGAACACGGATTCATGAATCTGGGGGGCATGCATTCCTACAATGACCTCGTTGAATTCACCAAAAAATACCGCACGGAGCACATGTGCCGCGGCTACGATTGGTTTGATTTTTGTGAGGAGACGGAGGGGTTAAAGCCCCAGGACTTTTTGTGGGCCCAATACCCAAGCGATGAGGAGATCGAAAGGCTGGGCCTGCGCGGAATTTTCATCGCCAATTATTTCGGCTGGAACCAGCTGGACCACCTCCAGAAGATGATCGATCTCTACGGCTTCGAGCTCTACGACCGTCCGTTTGACCGCACTTACCGGCGCGATTCCAATCTCAACGACGTCCACGACAACGGCATCCACGATTATATGAAATTCATCAAATTCGGCTACGGCCGCGCCACGGACCACGCCTGCCGCGACATCCGGAACGGCGTCATGACCCGCGAAGAGGGGATCGAGAAGGTCCGGAAGCACGATCACGCGGTTCCGGGCGATATCCCGCGCTGGCTCGAGTACACCGGCTGGACGCGGAGCCAATTCGACGAAGTGGCCGACCGCTTCCGCGACCCGCGCGTGTGGGTCAAGGACGAAAGCGGCCAATGGGTGAAGGACAATCTCTGGGACCACGGAAATGATTGACGGCGGAATTTTTCTGGGGAGAAACCCCTCCAACGGAAATTCGTTCACCAGGCAGGAAATCATCGGGTGGATGGACCGGTACGGCATCGAGCGGGCCCTCGTCGCGCCTTACAAAAGCATTTTTTTTGATTTTAAAGAGGGAAATGACGACCTTCTCGATTTCTATAAGAGCCATCCCCAACGGATTATTCCGGCCGCTTTCATCCAGCCTTACGGCTTTGATTGGATCAAGGACTCTGATTATCTGAAAGATCTGGAGCGGCGCGGCGCGCGCGTCCTCGGAATTTATCTCGCGCCGAAGTATTACGACATCCAGCTGGAAAGCTTTCTTCTGCGAAATCTTGCAAAGAAAGCCGCGGCTGAGGGGCTTGTCCTCCAATTCGGGCTCCAAAGCGTCACCGACCTTTACAAAGTGGTGGATTATTACAAAGATCTCAAAACCCCTATTTTGATCCGCTGGATGAGCGGCAGGGGATACCATTCTCTCGCAGAAATTTTGAATATCGCCGGCCCTCATAAGAATTTTTACTTCGATGTCGGTTCGCTGACTTGTGCCGGCGGAATCAAACACCTTGCCGAATCCATCGGAGCAAACCGTCTTTATTTCACCTCCAATGGCCCGGAGGGTTTCGGATTGAGCTCCCATCTCCTCCTGCAGTCCTCGGGGCTTGAGCCGAACGAACTCGCGCAAATTTATTCGGGCACGCTTGCAAAGATTTTTTCCCTGCATTCGAAAAAATCGGAGCGTTTTAATTTGGAACCTTGGAATCAACATTTCGAGACGGTCCTTAAGAAGCCAAAGATCGACACCCACTGGCACACCGATGGCTGGAATATCATTGAACCGGAGAAGTCCTCCTTCGATGATTTCAGGCGGGTCTTCAACCAGTTTAATTATAAAAAGGTCGTCCTTTCCTCGATCCGAGCCCTCAATGATGATTTTGTGGAGGGAAATAAAGAAATTTTTGAGTGGGTGAACACCGATCTGCGGCTTTACGGGCTCATTGTGATTGATCCTACAAGAATCCCCGATTCACTTGAGCAAATTGAAACCCATGCCTCCCACAGAAAATGCGTCGGGATCAAGACGATTCAGGACCTTTACAACCGGAAGCTGGACCACCCCTCCTACGAAGCCATCCTTGAAAAAGCACAGGAAAAAGGCCTTTCGGTCATGGCCCACATCCCGGGACTGGGGGAGGCGGCGCGCCGGTTTCCCAACCTCCCTTTTATTTGCGCCCACTCCACTTATGAGAGAGTCCGGCATCTTTTCGGGATCCCCAATATTTATTTCGATATCGCCACAAGCCACAATAACTTCGCCGAAACAAATTTTGAGGCCTTCATCGAGTCGGCCGGCGAGGACAAAATCCTTTTCGCCTCGGATGCGCCGCTCGTTCATCCTGCGTGGACATTGGGCAAGCTGGCCAGCACAAAATTTTCTTCGACCCTGCTTGATAAAATCCTCTTTGAAAATGCCAAACAGGCTTTTCCCAAACTGGCCCTTGCTTTGGAGCTTGCGCAACCGGCTTCCAAGGAACGCTTTTAAGCCTTCCTTATTCCGATGAAAAACGTCGTTCTCCTGACAACCTGGGGTTCTCCCATAAGCACCGCCTACCTCAAGAGGCTTTTCTGCATCGACGGGATCCGGCTTTCGGTGGTTTATGACCGGAGCGAAAAACTTCAGAGTGAAATTCAGAGGATTTACCGGGAAAGGTTCGGAGACCGGGCCCCGGTTTTTCAGCCCGTGGACGTTATCTTCGAAGATATTGGGATCCCGAATCTCTCCGTCTCGGGACTCCACTCTCCGGAATCCTTGAAGTTCATCAAGGGCGAGAAGCCTTACCTTTTAGTGCTGGCAGGCACCGGAATTATCAAAAAACAGATTTTGGAAATACCGGTGCTCGGTACGCTCAATTGCCACCCCGGAATCCTTCCCCGGTACCGCGGTTGCACCTGCGTGGAGTGGGCGATTTACGAGGATGAGCCCGTGGGCGCAAGCTGTCATTTTGTGACGGAGGAGATCGACGCCGGAGATATTTTAAAAAAAGAGGTCATGCCTGTTTACCAGGACGATTCCTATCTGGACATCCGGTTGAGGATGTTTACGTTTCAGGCAGAGCTCCTTTCGAAAACGGTGGAAGAGATCGTTCAAGATGAGAAGCCTGCCATAAGCCGAATGGAAAAGTTCGATCCGGAAAAAGCCGGTTATTATTCTCCGATTCCCGAGGACAAGATGAAGGTGGTTTTGGAGAAAATCCAAAAAGGTCTTTATGAAAAAGCGCTTTTACCTCGTCGAGGATTTTGACCCGTCCCTTTCTTACGAGGGAGGAGAAATCCTTTCCCTCACTCCCCGTACCTCTTTTCTTCTGGGACGAAAAGGGATTCCCTATTCCATCCTCGAGAATTATTACAAGGAAGCCGATCTCCGCCGCGACGAAGAGAGATACTTCAGCGAACAGCTCGAATGGTTCCGCGCCTTCGATGAATTCTTCAAAGAACAGATTCGAGAATGCCACGAGTGGAATATCGACCTAGCCTCGATCCACTACAACCGTTTGAAATATCTGGTGGACAATTTGATTATTAAAGCATGCATTTTGAATGCCTTCCTCGAAAAAGAAAAACCGGAGGAAGTGATTTACGTTCATCAGGAGTTTCCGGAAGAAGGTACGCCTTCGATCTACGATTTCGCTCGAAAAGACAGACGCTCTTATGCGGGCTTTGTTTCTCTTCTTGCCCGGCAGGGGATGATTCCCTCGGTTTCTTTCAGGGAAGCCTTCTCCGGTAAAAAAAGGCCGGCAGCAAACGGCCGGTTTTGGAAAGATTATTTTCGAAAAATTACCGCGAAGACTTCCCGGCTCTGGGAGTTCAAAACGGCTTCCGAAAAAGACTGTTCGGATTTAACGGTCCTCTCCCTCGACGCGGGTGTTTACGCTATTGACGCTATTCTGTGGGAGTTGGTCCGGCGTGGAGCGGTGGTCTACGTAAAAAATGAAAAGGGCGTTTGCCGTTTGGACGATTTTATGCAAAAACCGGTTTTAAGCCCTGAAAAGAAAGTCGGCTCCCTTCTTTCCAGTGCCTGCCTCAAAGCCTTCGAAAAGTTCAAGACTTCAGAACTCCTCAATTGGATTGACGGCCAATCTCCCTTTCCGATTCGGGAGATGGTTTTACCCTACTTCAGAAATTTCTTTGAATCGATTTGTCCCAAGGTTCTCTCAGAGATTCCCCGCTTGACCGCTTTTTATACAGAAAACCATGTTGATTTTGTGATCGGCCGCAGCAGTGCGGGAGTCAATTATCCGGCCGCCCTCCTGGCGGCCCAAAAACTGGGGATTAAACGGGTTTGTTTTCAGCACAGCGTGGGCCCGCTTGACATGAAAAACTGGATCAACGACGAACTGGCCTGCTTCGATATTAATTTTCCGATGAGTACGCCGTCGAAAGAGCATTTCAACGCCCAGGTCATGGGTGAACCCTACCGTCACTGCGAAGTTTTTGAATCCTCCCATTACTTGAAGAGCGTCCGGCAAAGCGTTTCTCCGGGGAAACCATCCTCCCGGCCGCGGATTTTTTATGTTCCGGCGAAAACCCTGGATGGCATCGCTTGTTTCAATTCGATGGTTTATCCTTTTACTTGGTATTTCGAATATCAAAAAAAGATTTTGGAATTTTTCGGAAAAAAAATGGAGTTCAATTTTTTCTATAAAAATCTCGAGACCCAGCGGTGGGCGCAGGAGTCGATCGTTCAGTGGTTGAACCAAAAACCCTCTCCCAATATTTCGGTTAAAACGGGGCCGCTGACCAGGTTTTTAAACGAAGCGGACCGGGTGATTTTTGATTTTCCCTCCACCGGGCTTTTTGAGGCCGCGGCCGCGGGAATTCCTGTCCTCGCGCTCCATCATGAAGCGATGAAAGTTTGGCCTCCCATGCTCGAGGTTTTTGGCAAATCCCTTCAACGGTTTTCCAGCGCGGAAAAGGCCATTCAAAAAATTGATGAGTTTTTGAAGGGAAATCCCAAAGATTACCTTGTCGAGCTTCCGCTTTCGGACGACAACGGAGTGGATATTTTAAAGAGGATCCAATGTCCCAGCGCAAAGCTATCCTAACGGACGTCGGCACCTACGCTGCGAGCACGTATGCGGCGCAGATGATTGACATGGTCAACGGCTTCCTTGTCCGGCGGCTCCTCGGCCCCTCCATGATGGGCTTATGGGTTTTTCTCCAGGTCATCGTGACTTACAGCAAGTACACCCTTCTCGGGGTCGTGCAAGTGGCCAATAAAGAGATTCCTTATTTGAAGGGGAAGGGGGAGCATGAAAAAGCGGAGGCCCTCAAAAATAATATCTATGGCTTCACAGTCATCACGGGAGTTATCAATGCCCTTCTCTGTATCGCCTACGGGCTTTGGAAGCATCAGGCCTTGAGCCTTGAATTTCTGCTCGGCCTCATCGCGAGTGCCGTGATCGTTTACTCCCAGAGAATTTACAATTACTCGGTCGTGATCCTGCGGGTCACGAAGCAATTCAACCTGGTTGCCAAGCTCATGATTTTCTCAAGCGCCGTGACTCTCCTTCTCACGCTGACCCTGACGCTTTCTTTCGGGTTTTACGGTTTTCTTGTCTCCCAGGTGGTCATTTATTGGATCAATACCTGGTTCATCAACCGCTGCCATCCCCTTAAGTTCAAGTTTTCATTGGATTCCGAGAAATTGAAACCCGTGGTGAAGCTGGGGCTTTCTTTGATTCTCTGCCAGGTGGCTTATACCGTTTTAACAAGTTTGGACCGGATACTCATCGCAAAAATGGCGGGGTTTAAGGAGCTGGGGCTTTTCAGCGTCGCCCTGATGGCGAACACCTATGTGGTGAGCTTTCCCAATCTCATCGGAATTGTTCTTTTCCCTTATTATCAGGAAAAATTCGGGGAACGGGACAACATCCAGGATTTGAAGATCTACGTGCTTTATCCCACCACCTCGCTCACTTACCTTCTTCCTTTTATGCTGGGCGTCGTTTGGTTCACCAGCCCCATTTTGGTCCACTATGTGATCCCCGAATACACCGGCGGCCTGACGGCCCTGCAGGTCCTGCTTTTGGGCTCTTATTTTTTGTGCATGACCCAGCATTTCAATATTTTCTTGATCACGATTAACCGGCAGTTTAGTCTTTTCTTCGCGACTTTAGCGGCCATCCTTTTGGCGGTCTTTCTGATGGTGACGAGCCTCCGGACGGGAAGGGGGATCGCGGGCGTGGCCTTTTCGGAGCTTGTGGTTTATGCGCTTTACCTTTATTCTCTGATGGCCCTTTCTTTGAAACATGTGGGTGAAAAGAACACCCTTTTCTGGGCCGCTTTGAAGGTTTTTTTGGTTTTTGTCTACATGGCCGGGGGATTTTACGGAATCGAGCAATTATTCGGGAATATGGGGAACGAAACGCCGCCGCTTATCTCAAGTCTCGTGAAGCTTCTCGCCGCACTCATTTATCTGTCGCCGCTTCTTTATTTTTCCGAAAAGGAGACGCAAGTCGTTTCCCAAGGGTGGGCGATCCTGAAAGAAAGGTTCAAAGGCCATGCCCCCGCCTAAGAAAAATGCGCTGATCGTCATTCCCACCTATAACGAAAGGGAAAATATCGAGGAATTGGTGGGCGCCGTCAATTCCTTGAGCCGTCCTTTTTCCGTTGATATTTTGGTGGTGGATTCCAATTCGCCGGACGGGACCGGGGCGCTCCTTGAAAAAATGAAGTCCCGCATTCCCAATCTCTTTGTTTATCATCAGCCGAAAAAAATGGGGCTGGGGCGCGCTTATCTGGACGGCTTCCGCCACGTTGCGAGCCTTCCCAATTCCTACGACGCCCTGATTACGATGGACGCGGATTTCTCCCACAATCCCCGTTATGTTCCGATGATGCTTGAGAAATTGAACGGTCATGATCTTGTCGTGGGGTCTCGGTATGCGGCCGGGGGCGGTTTGGAAAATTGGCCCCGCCAGCGGAAATGGCTGAGCGAATTTGCCAATAACTACGCCCGATTTCTTTCGGGGGTGCCGCTTCACGACCTGACGAGCGGATTCCATTGTTTCAAAACCGAGGCCTTGAAAACGGTCTTAAAACACAAAATTTCCTCCGACGGCTACGCTTTTTTAATCGAGCTTAAGTTTCTGGCCATGCGGGAAGGGTTCAAAATTTTTGAGATTCCGATTATCTTCGGCGGCCGCACGAAAGGCGCTTCCAAAATCTCCAAACGGGTGATTTTGGAATCGGCTTTAATTCCCTGGAAGTGTCTATGGGACCGGCTTTGGCCTCTGCGCCGCGCTCCCGCAGTAAAGGACGCGGCAGAACCTCTTAAAGAGGAAGTGATTTCATGAAAATTCTCCGCAGCCTAGTGCTTAATCTCTTGGTTGCCCTTGTGAGCATCGGCGTGGTCTTCGGTACTACCGAATGGGCATTTCGGACATTTTCCGGGGACAGGGTGCACACTTTCTTTGATGAGCAGACAGAACGGGCGTTGGGGAAACCCATTCCCAAGAAAGCTCCGGATGAATATCGGATTTTCATTTTCGGGGGCTCTGCGGCTTATGGTTTCCCCGTAACGGACAGGTATTCCATCTCAAGCTGGCTCGATAAAAGTTTCAAGCACCTCCTGCCGGACAAAAAGGTCCGCATCATCAATTGCGGCTGGGTGGGCAAGGCGAGTCACCACCTTTTGGAAGGGTCCCGCTATGTTTTGAAATATGAACCCGATCTTTATATCATTTACTCGGGCTCCAACGAGGCCTTTTTGGCCAACCGGCTTTTTACGGACAACGCACTTTACCGGCTCAATCTAAAACTCCATTTCCGCAGCGTTTTCTACCGCTGGCTCTGGAGCCGGCTCCACCGCCTGCGTAAAAAAATCGTTTACGGCAAAAGCGGGTATCCCGAAAGACAATACCGTGAAGAAACGATTGCTCAAAAGGTTTATAGGCAGGGGGAAGTGACTTCCGAAGAATTGGATGGGATTTTGAAACGGTTCCGGATGAACACCGAGGAAATTGTCCGTACCGCTCACCGGAACGGGGTTGATGTCTTATTGACGAATGTGCCGTCGAATCTCCGGGACATTCCCCCGAGTTCCTCCATTCACAGGAAACCGCTGACTCCGGAGGAGCTTGACCAATGGAACCGGCTTTTCGAGAGAGGGAAGGCGCTTCAAAAGAGCGGCAAATATAAAAAGGCCCTTCAGGCCTATCTGGAGGCCGGGACAATTGACCCGACCCATGCGGATCTCCAGTTCCGTCTCGGGAAATGCTACGACCATCTGAAGAATTACGGGGCGGCAAAAGAGGCTTATCTGCAGGCTATCGACTTCGAGGGGTATCCCCACCGCGCTCCTTCAGGCATCAATGAAGCGATTCGAGAAATCGCGGCGAAGCAAAGTGCGATTTTCGTCGATATCATCGGTGCGTTTGAAAAGCGCTCTGCCCAGGGAATTGTTTCAAGCGACCTTGTCTTCGACGACGTGCACCCCTCCATTACCGGCCAGCAGGTGATTGCGGATGAAATTCTGAAGGCCCTGGCCCGCGAAAATAAAATCGCCCCGGGTCCTGAATGGAATTGGAAGGCCCTCGAAACCGCCCGGCAGAACCAGGCGAGTGACGTGTGGCAGGTGGACGGGACGCTCAATGCCTACCGGTACATCCTGCAGGGGCTCATTTCGTGGGAGCAGAAGCGTTATTCGGACGCTGTCCGGGAGTTTGAGAAAGGCCTCGAACTCATGCCGAATTTTATCGAATCATACGCTTTTCTCGGAGATTCCTACTTGCGCCTGGGCAAGCCCGAGAAAGCCCTTTCCATCTTTAAGACGCTCCAAGCGAAAGACCCGTCTATTTTTGAGACCCTCTTGAGAAAGTATCCCGACGTCCAGCACGGGTACACCCAGAGCCTGACCCAAGCCAAAAGATGAGCCGCCGCAAGTCTGTCATTGCGAGCCCCGAAGGGGTGAAGCAATCTCCTGGATTGCTTCGTCCCCGCCAAAATACTCTGGCGGGTCCTCGCAATGACGTAAGCCGAGGAGTTGCATTTTTCTTCTGGGCCGCTTCCGGTTTCCTCGTTCTCTCCATGCTGGCCGCCCTTATCCATGGTTTCCCCCTTCCTTTTTTCGAAACCGGCCCTTTCCGTATCAAAAGCCTCCGTAAATTATTTGAGCTTGCTTTCGTCTTTTTTGCGCTGGGAGTCCTCTTTTATCCGGAGCGAAAAAACTTTCTAATATCGCTGAAGGACAAATTGACTCAAATCGCCAAATGGCGGAAAACGGTCTGGGTCCTCGCCGGGGTCTATTTCGTCCTTTTTCTCTGGCTCCAGATCACGAAATACCTGGCGCTTGAAATCAATTTCCTTCCGTTTTCGATGTATGACTACATGCTTTGGTATTTTGATCAGGGGAAATTTTGTTACACCGGGCTTTTGCACACCCATTATCACCTCAACCTGATCCTTTTGGCCCTTTACCCCGTTTGGAAGATTTTTCCCACGCAATGGATCCTTCACGTGGCGCATCCCCTCGCGGCCGTCGGCGCGGCCGTTCCTTTCTATTACTGGAGCCGCGATCAATTGAAAGATTCCCTGTTCGCTTTGGCGGCGGCCTTTGTTTATCTGAACTTCCGGTATCTCCAGAATCTTCTTTCGATCAACTTCGGGGCCGAAGTCTTCTATCCTCTTTTTATTTTGTCCGCGGTTTATTTTGCATCGAAGAAAAAAGAAATTTTTTATTATTTGAGTGTCTTCCTGGGGCTTCTCGTGAAAGAAGACTCGGCGGTTTATTTCGGGGGACTGGGGCTTTTCTACCTCGCGTTTTCTCCGGGGAACCGGAGAAGAGGGGCGGCGACCCTTGTCCTTTCCGCCCTTTACCTTGCCTTCCTTCTTAAGATTTTTGTCCCGTGGTCCGGGAGCGACATCCTTCAGGGCGACGTTGAAAATTATCCCGCTTACGGCTCCACGCCGGGGGAGATCCTTCTCCATCTTGCAAAACATCCCTGGCTTCTCGTTAAGGAATTTTTTTATCCTTTTGAGAAAGTCCGGACCCTTTTCAAATTGACCTCCCGGCTCCTTTTTCTGCCCCTTTTTTCGCCGTGGTTCCTTATGGTCGCGCTTTCCATTTATCCGCTATTTTTCCAGAACACGGGCCGCGGAGAATTCTTCTTCCAACTTTCCTTTCATTATGCGGCCGCCGTTTTGCCGTTTGTTTTCCTGGCCTTCGTGGACGGCTGGAGAAGAATCAAAGAAGCCCGCCTTTTCAAAAAATGGGCTTTTGTTTCGTGGGGGGGTGCAGCGCTTCTTATTTTGCTGAACGGCCTGAACCTCGCTCCGCTTCATTTCACGCGCGATGACGTTAAAACCATTACGCTCGCAAAAAGCCTGCCCCGGGAAAGCATCGTGGTGACCCAGGGGCATCTTTTGCCTTACCTGGGGTACCGCGTTTGGAATTTTTTCCTCTCGCCCGGCTACGCCCTCAACGAAACAACCCGCGGGCCTTTTGAAAATCCGGATTATTTCCTTTTTGATTTCCAGGCCAACCCCTATCCTTTGAGCCCAGAGGAGCTTCGCGGGAAGGCCGAGGGTTTAAAAAAGAAGAAACGTCAATGGAAAATCCTTCATGAAGACCACCGCCGGCTCCTCCTCGTTTCTCGTCATCGCGAGGAGCGAAGCGACGAAGTGATCTCAAAGATTGCTTCGCCCCTTCGGGGCTCGCAATGACGCGCTTCGAGATTTTTTTTAAAGATCCCATTTACCTCTTTTATAAGAACCATCTCTACAATTATCTGGTGCGCCGGCAGGGAATAAAGCGTCTTTGGGGGACAGGGGACCTCAAAAAAACACTGGAACTCGGCTCGGGGATCTCCCCGATTCTCAATATTTCTCAAGCCGCGATCCGCACAGACATTTCCTGGGAAGCCATGGCTTTTCTGAAGGCCCGGATGAACCCTTCGCAGGCGGTGCGTCTTTTGGCCTGTGACGGCGCCAAACTCCCTTTCGCGGGCCGGTCGCTCGAAACCGTGATTTGCTCCGAGGTGCTTGAGCATATCGAGAAGGACGACGAGGTCCTGGACGAAATCGCGAGGGTGCTTGCCCCGGGCGGCCGGTTTTTTCTCACCTGCCCCGTTCAGGAAAAATATTTCGGGTTCGATGATGAGTTCGTGGGCCATTACCGGCGTTACGAAGTCGACGACCTTATCCGGCGGCTTTCGGGCAAGGGTTTTAAGGAGTTCAAGGTCACGCCCCTTTTGGGGCCCCTTGAAAAGCGGATTATGGAGCCGGTGACGAGAGTTTTTTCTTTATTAAGAGGGTCTAACAAAACATTCCCCTCACCCCTGCCCTCTCCCCAAAGGGGAGAGGGAAAAGGAGATTATTCCCCTCGCCCCCAGAGGGGGAGAGGGAAGGGTGAGGGGGTTGATTCAGACATTTTATCCCTTGGCATCCGCGCCTTGGCTTGGCTTGCCTTTCCATTTTATTTGGCCCTCAATTATCTTCTGGCCTTTTTCGTTTCTCTCGAAGCCCGAAGCGTTTCCCCGGAGAAAGTGGTGACGGTTTGTATCCAATGCCGAAAATCGAACTAAAGCTCGATTCCTCCTTTTTGGAACGGTGGGTTTATTTCTGGATGGCCGTCTTTCTCGTCACCTGCACCTTTTCTAACGCCCTCCTTGAAATTTCTTTTACGCTGGCCTTCATCGGCTGGGCGGTTTTAAAAATCAAAAAGTGGAGCCCGCCGCCTCTGGAGAAAAAGGCATTATTTTTTCTTCTGGGCTTTGTCGGGATCTCTATTTTATCTTTTTTCTGGTCCGAATTTCCCAAGCAGAGCTTCCGCGGAATTTTTAAGACGTTGCAGCATTTTTTGATCTTCTGGATGGCGGCCGAGGCGCTCGCTCCGCCCTCCCGCCGCGATCTTCTCTTACGCATCCTGGTTTTTCTTTTTATTTTTTTGGGTTTTGACGGAATTTGGCAGTATGTGACGGGCACCGACCTCTTAAGGGGCGTTCATTTTGAGCCCGCCTCCTCGGGGCCCCGGATTTCCGCCTCCTTCAAAAATTACGGGCTCTTGGCCTCTTTTGTGGTGACTTTCTGGCCTATTCTGATGACTCGATTCCCCTCACCCCATCCCTCTCCCCAGAGGGGAGAGGGCAGGGTGAGGGGATTATTAGCGATCTTGGCTGCGGGTCTCGGTGCCCTTCTTCTTTTTTGGACCCGGCTCCGGGGGGCCTGGCTCGCTTTTCTGGGGAGTTTAGCGGTCTATCTTTTAGTGCAGAAGAAAAAAATTTACGTCATCCTTTTGGGGATCGCGGCCCTTTCGGGGCTTTTTCTTCTGCCCCGCTCCATGATCATCCATCAGGATATCGAGGGGAAGGAACAGTCGGTCATCGAACGCTTCTATCTTTGGGACCGGGCCCTTCACGTGATCCGGGCCCGCCCCTGGACAGGGACCGGGATCAACACTTATGCCCTCGCGCACCAGAAATACGACAAGACGGAAAGCTGGCGGGTCCGCAATTACTATGCCCATAACGGTTACCTTCAGATCGCGGCAGAAACCGGCCTCCCGAGCCTTGCCTGCTTTCTCCTATTTCTATTTTTCTACTTCAAGGAAGCTTTAAGGTACCCCTCACCCCCGCCCTCTCCCCAGAGGGGAGAGGGAAAACAAGCAGCATTCCCTCGCCCCGCTTGCGGGGAGAGGGCGGGGGTGAGGGGTGAAACGGGAGGGATTCTGGCGGGACTGGCGGGATTTTTGATGCTTGGTTTAATTGATACGGTTTTCCACAACCCCCAGTCGATCATGGGATTTTGGTACCTGGCAGGCTGGGGGGCGGCTGTCAGTTCCTCCCGATAACCTAAATTTCCGGTTGAAAATCATCCATTTCATGGTTAAAATTTAACCATGATTAAAAGACACATCACCCCCTTTCTTCTTGAGGCCCTGTCCGATACGCCGGTGGTGCTCCTCAACGGCCCCCGGCAGGCGGGGAAGAGCACGCTCACCCAATGGGTGGCTTCCCATGGACACCCGGCACAATACGTTACGTTGGATGATGCCACGACCCTGGCCGCGGCAAAGAACGACCCCCAAGGCTTCCTGACGAGGCTCGAAGGACCGGTAGTGATTGATGAGATCCAAAGGGTGCCCGAGCTTTTTCTGGCGATTAAAGCCCACGTGGACCGTGACCGCAAGCCGGGCCGGTTTCTTCTCACCGGATCGGCGGACGTGCTTCTCCTGCCGCGTTTGGCGGAATCTCTGGCGGGAAGAATGGAGATTCTTACCCTCTGGCCTTTTTCTCAAGGAGAGATTGAAAAAACTCAAGAGGGATTTATCGACGCCCTTTTTTCGCGTTCCCTCCCTCGATTGAAAAAGGCTCAAGTCCAATGGCCGGAGACCATCCAAAGAGTTTTGAGAGGGGGATACCCCGAAATTTTGGATCGTCCTGCGGAATCCCGCCAGGCGGCTTGGTTTGGTTCTTATATCACAACGATTCTGCAGCGGGATGTTCGTGACATGAGTCATATTGAAGGCCTCACAACTTTTCCGCGTCTCCTGGCTCTTCTTGCGTCCCGTGCGGCTTCGCTCGTCAATTTTTCCGAACTTTCCCGCTCGAGCGCCATCCCGCAGAGCACTCTCAAACGATACATGACCATTTTGGAAACCACTTTTCTCGTTCAGACACTTCCGCCCTGGTCTTGGAATTTGAGCAAACGGCTTGTCAAAGCCCCAAAATTGGTGATCGCAGATACCGGACTGATGGCTCATCTTTTGGGGTTAAATAAAGAACGGCTGCTTCAGAATCCCATTTTGACGGGGCATGTGCTTGAGAATTTTGTTGTGATGGAACTTAAGAAACAACTTGGCTGGAATCAGACCAAAACTCAATTATTTCATTTTCGGACGCAGACGGGCCAAGAGGTGGATATGATCCTTGAAGATTTGTCAGGTCGGATCGTTGGAATTGAGGTCAAAGCGAGCGCAACCGTCGCGGCGGATGATTTTAAGGGATTGCGCTTACTCCATGAGAGCGTCGGCAAGCGTTTTCTACGGGGGATTATTCTTTATGCGGGGCTTGAATCCGCGGCCTTTGGGTCCGAACTTTATGCGCTCCCCATCAGCGCTCTGTGGACAATTTCCTGCCGTTCCGATTGAAAAGCCGCGACCTCCAAAGCCCCCTTTTTTGCCCCCAGTAAAGAGCAGCGGTTTTCAAGACCCCCAGCCCGTAAATCGAGCTTCTCCAGAAATTGAGCGAAGAGGCCTCCGTAAAGTAACGCGAAGGGCAGGAGATCTCTCCGATGCGGAAGCCGAAATAAATGGCCTGGGCGAGGATCTCGTTATCAAAAACAAAATCGTCCGAATTTTCTTCGAGCGGGAGCCTTTCCAGAACCTGCCTTGAGAAGCCCCGGAATCCCGTATGGTATTCGGAAAGTTTTTGACCGAGCAGTAGATTTTCGGAAAGCGTCAGAAAGCGGTTCGAGATATATTTGTAAAGCGGCATCCCGCCTTTTTGGGCGCCCCCCACCAGGATCCGGGACCCCAAAACCACATCGTACTCTCCGGAAGCGATCATCCAGCCGGCGGCCGGCACCATCTTGGGGGAGTATTGATAGTCGGGATGGAGCATTACGATAATGTCGGCCCCGCGTTTTAAAATTTCCCGGTAACAAGTTTTTTGATTTCCCCCGTATCCCCGGTTCTGATCGTGCTGAATCGTGGGGATACCGAGCCCGTGGGCGATGGCCACGGTTTCGTCGTGGCTTTTGTCATCCACGAGGAGGATTTCGTCAATCAGAGGATTGTGGAGCTCCTGGTAAGTTTGCTCCAGGGTCTTTGCCGCGTTATAAGCGGGGAGGACGACGCACAATTTCTTGCCGTCAATCATAGGGGCTGAAACTCAACGATTCGGGGCTGGGGCAGGGGAACGATGAACTTTGCTCCGTTTTTCTTCAGGGGATCGAGTTTTTTGATGATTTCCCCGGCAAAATTCCAGGCAAAGAGGACAACGTAATCGGTGGGGTTTTCGAAAAGACGGCGGCTTGAAACCACCGGGATGTGCGCGCCCGGCGTGAACAGGTTTTGTTTGAGCGGGTTGTCGTCCACGAGGAAATCGATTTGGTTGGCATTGAAGCCGCAAAAATTGATCAGCGTGTTGCCCTTGGCTGCGGCCCCGTAACCCGAAAGGGACTCTTTTTGCGACTTGATTTTTCCGACAAACCCCTTCAATTCGTCTCTCACTCGGTAGACCCGCTTGGCAAATTCCTGATGAAGCGGGAGGGTGTCGTAACCCTTTTGGGTTTCATACTGCACGAATTTGGAAACTTCCTTTGAAACCGGCCGCCCCGCGCCTTTTTTCTGGACGAAAACGCGGAGTGATCCGCCGTGGGAGGCCACTTTTTCAATTTCAAAGATCTCAAACTCAAACCCCGCAAGAAGGGCTTGGAGCGGTTTGACCGCGATATACGAAAGGTGCTCATGGTAGATCATGTCAAACAGCGTGTCTTCGATCATGGTGACGAGGTAGGGGAATTCGATCACAAAAATTCCGTGGGCCGCGAGGAGGCGCCCGACATTCTCGCAAAAACTTCGGATGTCATCGACATGGGCGAAAACGTTATTCGCGCTCACGATATCCGCAGGCCCCCATTTTTCCAAAATTTCCCGGACGGTCGCCTCGCCGAAATAATCATTCAGGGTCGGGAGACCGTTCCGGTTGGCTTCTTCGGACAAATTTTTCGCCGGCTCGACCCCGACCGCTTTCATCCCCTCATTTTGATAACAGGAGAGAAGAAGGCCGTCATTGCTGCCGATATCCACAGCTAAAACCCCCTCACCCTGCCCTCTCCCCCTCTGGGGGAGAGGGGAATAGTCTCTTCCTTTTCCCTCTCCCCTTTGGGGAGAGGGTGGGGGTGAGGGGGCAGTGATTCCGAGCTTTTCCCTGGTATCCCGGGCATATTCGGAGAAATGCTTTCTAAAAGTCTGGGTTGTGGAGCTTACGTACAGGTAATTCGAAAACATCCTCTCGGGCGGCACGACGTGGCTTAACTGAACGAGCCCGCATTTTGAGCACCCTACCAGGCTCAAGGGGCAGGTGAATTCCTTATTTTTGAGCTCATTTTGGGTTAAAAAAGAATTGGCGGGCGCCATCGCCCCCAGATCAAGAAAAGGCTCATTCAAGGGGTTTTGACAGTAGCGGCAGCGTTTCTTTTCCATTTAGGCTTCGGGGGGAGGGTTGATTGCGGTGACTTGGCTGTGGCGGATCACCACGTCCCCTCCGGGCTCCACCGGAATTTTCCCCTCCAGAATTTCCATGATTTTGTCCGCGACGAAATCGGGCGTCTGCTGGCGGTCCGCATCCTCCCGGCCGAAGAGCCGGGCGCGCATCCCGGTGTTCATTCCTCCGGGGCAAACCGTAATGCACCGGAGTCCGCCGTTCGAATTTTCTTTCGCAATGCTCTGGCTCAACGCGAGGACCCCAAATTTGCTCGCCGAGTAGGCCGCGAGGAAAGGCACGGCCCTTTTGCCGGCCATGGAAGAGATGTTAATGATCCAGCCTTTTTTCTGCGCCTTGAAAATCGGCAGGGCATGCTTGCACATCAGGAAGACGGAAAGAAGATTTGCGGAAATGTTATTTTGAAATTCGCGCAGGCTCTCTTTTTCGAGGGGAGTCGGGGGGTCGGCGTAACCCGCATTGTTGATTAGAATGTCGATCCGCCCCGCCCGCTTGCGGATTTTTGAGACTAAACTTTTGACTTGGGCCTCGGAGGAGACATCCGCACGGTGAAGGGAAAAATGTTTCGGGTCGGAAACCCGCTCTTTCGCTTCTTTCCAATTTTTTTGAGTGCGGCTTACGCCGTAAACCGTATCTCCCGCCTCGACAAATCGCTCTGTCAAGCAAAGTCCCAAGCCAGAGCTTGCCCCGGTGATGATCACCTTGCGGTCCATGCGTACCAGCCTATTTCGTTTTTAATTGGGGATTGAGGTACCCTTCGATCACGGGAAAGGCGATCGTATCGTCTTCGTACTTCCCTTGCTCCCGTTGGCGTGTGCTCAAGGCGAGAAAAACGGAATCTTCGGTGAACTTCTGGGCGTGGGCCGTGAGGGAAGGGGTGTAAACGATATCACCCGGACGGACCTTCAAGACTTGCTTTTTCGCCGGATTCTGCACCTCGCAGGAGTGGCTTTCATAGGCTCCGCTGATCAAATAAATGTACTGATGGTCCTCTTTGTGGTAGTGGTTGGCGCGGACCGTGCCTTTTTTGGAGGTGATTAACGCCACATGCCCGATCAGGCCCTCAAAAATATTGGTGATGGCCCCGCGGGCGTCCACCACGGCAGGGTCAATGTGTTTTAAAGTTTCCATCGTTTATTCCTTAACGTCATTGCGAGGGAGCGAAGCGACCGAAGCAATCCCATTGAGATTGCTTCGCTTCGCTCGCAATGACGGCGTTGTTAAATTCCTTTGAACCAGTCAATGGTCCTCCGCAGTCCGGTTTTTAAGTCGTGTTTGGGTTTGAACTCCACGTGGGACTGCAGCTTCCGGATATCGGGGCAGCGCCTTTTAGGATCGCTTGAGGCATAGACGGCATGAGGGGGGTCGATAAAAACCACTTCCACCGGGTAAGGCATGGATTCGGCCACCAGCTTGGCCAGGTCTTTTACCGAAATCTCGGGTTCCGGGTTCCCCACATTGAAAGACTCCCCATTGGCCTCTGAAAACAACACCTTGAAGAAACCTTCGACGGCGTCGTTGATATAGCAAAAAGACCGGGTATTCCTGCCGTCTCCATGGATGGGAAGGGGCTCCTTTCTCAAAGCGTGCTCAATGAAATTGGGGAGGACGCGGTAATCGTCGGGCCGGATCCCCGGGCCGTACACATTGAAGGGCCTCACGACTTTCACTGGAACATTGAACACCTTCCAAAAAGCAAGGCAAAGGGTCTCGCCGAAGCGTTTTGATTCGTCATAGCAGGCGCGAGGGCCCGTGATCGAGACATTTCCGTTGTAAGTTTCGGGGGTCGGGACGTGCTTACTGTCGGGATCTCCGTAGACTTCACTGGAACTTGCAAAAAGAAAACTTCTTACATTTTTTCTCCGCGCGAGCTCGAGCATGTTACGGGTGCCGAGAGTGCCCACGTCCATCGTCTCAATGGGATATTTTGTGTAATAAACGGGAGAAGCGATCCCTGCGTTATGGATGATGTAATCGATCGGTTGTTCCGGATTAAAGGGGTGGGTAACGTCGTACTTTTTGAAAACCAAGTGGTTGCTTTCGACGATCAACTGCTGGTCATAGCCGATGATGAAGTTGTCCAGCAGGATGGCCGAAGCCTTGCGCTTCAGGCGGTGGTCATTGAGGTGCTTGAGGAGGAGCGTCATGTACCTTCCGAGAAACCCGCCCGCGCCCGTGATCAGGAAGGTTTTTCCTTCGAAATCGGAAAGGTGTTTATCCAGCGACTTGGCTAAATTGGCAATGTCCTCCTGGATGATTTTAGAAGAAATCTGCGTGGAGAGCTCTTCAGCCATAAGGGGAAATAATACAACAAGTTAGGAACTTCTTCAATGGTATAGCTTAAGGGCCCTCTTTCCGCTATAATCAAGGTTTCCGTGAGGATCATTCTTTTCCCTAAATGGCTACAGAGACACTAATTAGCTTCATTGTCCCCGTTTATAACGAGGAGCTCAATATCGCGGGCGTCCTGCGCAACCTTTACCGGGTGTTGGATGCCCATCCCCAGTGGCGGTCCGAAGTGATTGTGGTGGAGGACGGGAGCAGGGACGATAGCCGAAAAGTCATCCTGGGGGAGGTCAAGAAATATTCCAACACACGGGTCATCCTCCACGAAAGAAACATGGGCTACACCGCTTCTTTGAAGGACGGGATCCGGGCGGCCCAGGGCAAGTATGTCATGTACATCGGGGCGGACGAGGAATTCGACAGCTCGGAGCTTCCTTTGTTCATGGATCTTTTGCTGGATCACGGGCACGGCCGTGCGGACGTGGTGTTGGGGGTGCGGTGGCAAAGAAACGCTTATGAGCTTTTCCGGTTTTTTCTTTCGGTGATCTATATTTTTCTCTTAAATTTTATGTTTAAACTCCGTATCAATGACTATAACTGGTCCCAAGCCTGGCCGCGGGAGCTCTTGGAGAAAGTCCAGCTCCATTCGAAATCGCTTTTTGTGCTGCCCGAGATCATCATCCGCGCCCACGATTTAAATTACCGGATCAAAGAAGTCCCTTCCAACCACCGGGGGAGGCAGGCGGGGAAGTCTTCAGTCAATCTCCGCATCATGACCCATGCCCTTCTGGAGGCCATCCAATTCTGGTTTTACCGGAAATCCCCCCGGTATTCTTCAACCCGCTAAATCCCAATGGCCGTCTATTTTTACGCCCATCCCGAAGCCTTCCAAGATCCCGGCGGAGGAAAAGTCCAGCTGGAGAAGACAAAGGAATACCTTGAGAAAGAGGGCCTTGAAATCCGTCTTTACGATCAACGGAGCCACCAGCTTCATCCGGGCGATATCTTCCACGCCTTTGGATCCCTCAAACAGTCCTACGGCCTCATGAAGTCGGCGAAGGAGGCGGGTGCCAAGCTCGTTCTCTCGACCATTTGCTGGTATGACTTTCCGAGCGCCCTTTGCGCTTATCCCGATTTCGGCCGGCGCGCGCTGAATACGCTCCGCCACCTGGCCAAAATCTTCTTTCCCTGGGTCCCTTCGGCGCGGAAGGCATTGATGCATTTGTCCGACCTTCTGATGCCCAATTCCGAGGCCGAGGCCCGGCAGCTGGTACGCTATTTCGGCGCCGACCCCAAAAAAATTGCCGTGATCCCAAACGGGGTCGACTCGAAATACATCTCACCCGACCCCAAGCCCTTCACCGACCGTTATCACCTGAAAGATTTTTTTCTTTGCGTGGGCCGGATCGAGCCCAGGAAAAATCAGCTGGGTCTCGTCCGCGCGCACCGGGGGCTGGAAAAACCTCTCGTCATTATCGGGGACCCCGTTTCCACTTATCCGGATTACGACAGGCAGTGCCGGAAAGAAGCCGGGGCCAATGTCCGCTTCCTCGGATCCCTCCCTCATGATTCGGACCTTCTCCGCTCGGCTTATGCGGCCTGCGACACCTTTGTGCTTCCGAGCTGGTTCGAAACGCCGGGCCTTGCGGCCCTCGAAGCGGGACTCGCGGGGGCCAAAGTGCTGATCACGCAGGGCGGAGCCACCAAAGAATATTTCGGAGACCGGGTTTTTTATGCCGACCCCCTCCGCCTCTCCGACATCCGGGCAAAAATGAAGGAGGCTGCGGGCGCCTCGACCAACGGAAAACTTTCCGAATACATCCGTGCCAATTATCTTTGGAAGCGGGTGGCGGAAAAAGTGGCGGCCGCTTACCAAACCCTTCAGTGAAAAAGCGCGTCCTCGTTTTTCTTGGCACCCGTCCCGAAGCCCTGAAATTGGCGCCCGTGATTCATGCCCTTCGAAGGGACCCGGCTTTCAGCGTCCGCACGATCCTCACGGCCCAGCACCGCGAAATGCTGGATCAAGTCCTTAAACTTTTTCGCGTCTCTGCGGACCTCGATCTCAATTTGATGACTCACGATCAGAGCCTCGCTTCTTTTTCGGGCCGGCTTTTTAGTTCGCTGGAAGGCGTTTTCAAAAAGTATAAGCCTGATTTGATCATGGTTCAGGGAGACACCGCCACGGCCTTCATCGTGTCGCTTTTCGCCTTTTATCAAAAAATTCCCGTGGCTCATGTGGAAGCGGGACTCCGCACGTGGGACAAATACCAGCCCTTTCCGGAAGAGATGAACCGGCGTCTCATTTCTCATGTGGCGGATTTCCATCTGGCCCCCACCCGCGAAGCCCGGAAAAATTTGATCAAGGAAGGGATTCCGGCCAGCCGGATTGCCGTCACGGGCAATACCGTGATCGACAGCCTTTTTTGGATGAAAAGCCGTCTAAAGTCCCGCTATCCGAGACTGGGCCGCCTCAATCCCTCCCGTCGTTTGGTTCTGGTGACGGCGCACCGGAGGGAGAGCATCGGCAAACCCCTCGCCCAAATCATGAAGGCCTTAAGAGAGCTTGTGACTCTTTTCCCGGACCTTGAGGTTGTCCTTCCGGTCCACTTGAACCCTTCGGTCCGGAAGATCGTGCATCAAACCCTCGATGGGACCCCGCGAATCCATCTTGTGCCCCCGCTTCCGTATGATGAGACGGTTTACCTCATGACAAAATCGCATTTGATTTTGACGGATTCGGGAGGCATTCAGGAAGAAGCGCCGTCGCTTGGAAAACCGGTCCTCGTTCTCCGCCAAATTTCGGAGCGGCCCGAGGGGATCAAGGCCGGGGCCCTAAAAGTGGTGGGCACCCAGCCCCGGCGGGTTGTGGGGGAGGCCGCAAGGCTTCTGAAATCAAAAACCGCCTACGGCAAAATGGCCCGGGTCCGGCATGTCTATGGAGACGGCAAGGCCTCCTCCCGAATTGTGAAAAAGTTGAAGGAGTGGCTCCGCTCAAAATGAAAACGGAAATCGTCATTCTGAATTACAACGGCGCCGAACTCCTGCCGCGCTGCCTTCCGAGTATTGTTGAGGCCGCCCGAAAAGCTTCGCCGCCCGCCCAAGTGACTATCCTGGATAACCGGAGCACGGACACGGGTCTGGATTGGGTACGGAAAAATTTTCCCGAAGCAAAGATTTTTACGGCCCCTGAAAACCGTTTTCTTTCCTCCTTCAACGATTATCTCCGCCAAAGCGACGCCGAGATCGCCATCCTTCTCAATAATGACATCCGTGTCGAGGCGGATTTTGTCGGCCCCCTGGTGAAAATTTTCGAGAAGCACCCGGATGCCCTTTTGGCAAGCCCGCGGGCTTTTTCCTTTGACGGAAGCCGCTATGAAGGGGGAAGGACCAAAGCCGGGATCCGCGGCGGCATGTTATGGTCGAGCGGCGTTTTTAAGGGGCACGAAGTCCTGCAGCATCTCCCGGATTACAACTTCGCCTCCGGGTTCGGCGCTTTTCACCGGAAAAGATTCCTTTCCCTCGGGGGCTATGACGACCTTTACCTCCCCGGCATCATTGAGGACGCGGACCTCGGCTTCCGCGCCTGGCGCGACGGCTGCCGTTCCTACTACGTTCCGGAAAGCAAAGTCTATCATTGGGGCCAGGCGAGCTTTGAAAAGGCCTTTGGAAAAAAAGGGATCCTGACGCTTGCCCACCGCAATAGTTTTCTTTTCGTCTGGAAAAATATTTCCGATCCCTGGCTTCTTTTGCAGCACTTCCTTTTCCTCGTTCCGCGGTTGGTTTATGCCCTCCTGACCGGCCGGACGGAATTTGTGAGCGGGTTCTCCCAGGCCTTGAAAAAATTGGGAGAAGTCTTGCGCCGGAGAAAATTTCCTCTCCGGCAGGCAAGGAATGACCGGGAAATCTTCCGCCTCGCGAATAACGAAATCAAGCCGCCCCGCTACCTTTTCAAAAAAAGATGGAAACGGTTTCTGGCGGCGATCTTTGATGCTTTCGGAAGTTTGGTTTTTCTCTTGACCCCCTCACCCCTCCCTCTCCCCCTAAAAGGGGGAGAGGATAAAGGTGAGGGGGTTAAGGCTGGAAGAATTCTTGTGATTCGTGTCGACTCGATGGGGGACGGGGCCCTCAACCTACCGGCCCTTGAAGTTTTGAAGCAACGTTATCCCCGAGCCCGGATTGACTTTCTTTTGAGCCGGCCGGTGGAGGCCCTCTACCGGCATTTTTTCCCGGAATCAAAAATCCACTTGTTCGAAAAAAATTGGCGGGATTTTTTTCGAATGGCGGGGAAACTCCGGAATGAAAATTATGATTTGGGAATCGATTTCAGGGGAGACCTTCGGACAATTCTTTTGATGACCTGGGCCGGGATTCCCCATCGTTGGGGAAGGAGCGGGACGGGAGGGGGGTTTCTTCTCACCCGGCGGCTCCGCACTCCTTATGAGAAACACGAACTTCTTGAAAACCTCGAGCTGGTCCAAGCCAACGGGGCGGTCCCCAGAGTTGAAATTCCGCCTTCGTTAATATCGAGGGGGCCACGGTGGTTTTCTCAAGGGCCGCCTGAAAAAAGGATCGTGATTCATATCGGCGCGGGTTACCCTTCCAAACGGTGGGGGGTGGAGAATTACATGGAAATTGCCCGGAGAATCAAGAAAAAAGACTTGGGCATTCCGCTTTTTATCGGCATGCAGGAGGAGAAAAGACTCCTGGAGCCTTATCGGAAAGAGGAAATCCTGACGTTTGTCAATTTGGCAGGCAAAACCTCCCTTGAAGAACTGGTCAAAGTGTTTCAAAAATGCGACCTTTATGTGGGCAATGATTCGGGCCCGGCCCACCTTGCAGCGCTCACCGGTCTTCCGGTGCTTCTGGTCTTCAGCGGGACGAACGACTTCCGGAGATGGACCCCCTGGGCCGACCGCCTCCGGCTGATCAATCACCCGGTGCCCTGTTCCCCCTGTGAAGAAAAGGTCTGTCCTTTGAAGAGGCAAATTTGCCTTGAAGAAATTTCCGTCGAGGAGGTCTTCGATGCTGTCGAAACCATGCTCCAAAACTGACGTGATTCTGGATGCACGGATGATCCGTCATTCGGGGATCGGGACTTACCTCCGCGGGCTCCTCGGGGAATATCCGCGGCAGAATTTTTTCAAGCAGCACAGTTTCGCTGCCACCTTCCCTCCCTCGTTAACGGCTGAGGTCAACGGGGCGTTCCCGAGCTTTGGATTCCGTTCTCCGATTTATTCTTTGTGGGAACAAATGGAATACCCGGTCCATTTGGCAAAGTGCCGGGTTTGGCACGCCCCCCATTACAACGTGCCCTTCCTGAAAAAGGGGGGCCGTCTTGTGGTCACGATCCATGATTTGATTCACTGGATTTTTAGAAAAGAGTTTTTTTCTCCCCTTCAGGCGGCCTACGCCCAATTTCTTTTTCAAAGAGTCGTCCGCTCGGCCGACCGGATCATCACGGTCTCCGAAAAGACGCGGGAGGACCTCATCCGGCATTTCAAAGCTTCTCCCGGCCAAATCCGCGTGATCTATGAGGGAGTTTCGGAAGATTTCTTTGAAATTCCGGAATTGTCTTACTCCCGGGAAGTGCTGAAAAAATATAATCTTCCCGGACGCTTTTTCCTTTACGTGGGGCTCGTCAAACCTCACAAGAATGTGAAACGGCTTTTGAAGGTTTTTAAAGACCTGCGTTCTCAAAAGAAACTGGATTTGGACCTTGTCCTGGTGGGGAAAAAAGACCGGAGATACCCCAGGGGTTTCGAGTCTTTGGCGGAGCTTGGGACGGGGGACGGAATTCACTATCTTCCCGGAGTGGAATCCCGCCGGGAACTTGCTTCTCTCTACGCCTCGGCGCTTTCGCTGGTTCATCCTTCCCTCTACGAGGGCTTTGGTCTCACTTGCCTCGAGGCCATGGCTTCGGGCACGCCGGTGATCGTTTCGAAAGCGGCTTCGCTGCCCGAAGTGGTGGGCGAGGCGGGACTTTATATCGATCCCAACGCGGAGGACTCGCTCGCCGAGGCCCTTTTGGAAATGGTAAGCAATGAATCTTTGAGAAAAAATTCGGCGGAAAAGGGGCGTCAACGCGCACAAAATTTCCGTTGGTCTAAAACCGCGCAGGAGACCGCAGCGGTCTATCAGGAGCTTCTTTAAGAAAATGAAGATCGCGATCGTCCACGACTGGCTGATTCATATGAGGGGAGGAGAAAGGGTGCTGGAGGCCCTGGCCGAAGTTTTTCCGGAGGCCGTGATTTATACCCTTTTTTCGAACCGCGGGAAGCTTTCGCCTTCCCTCCGGCGGATGAAAATCAAAAATTCCGTCCTTCAATATTTTCCGGGGATCCGGCTCTATTACCGTTGGCTGCTTCCTCTTCTGCCCTTTTTCATCCGGACGTTAAAAATTGAGCCGGCGGATCTTGTGATCTCCTCAAGCCACTGCGTTGCCAAGGGGGCCCGGATCCCCGAAGGCGCCTATCATGTGTGCTATTGCCACACCCCGATGCGCTATCTTTGGGGGTTCGAGGACGTTTATTTCGGGAATTTTCCGGGATGGCTGCGGGTTTGCCTAATCCCGCTTTTTAACGGGCTTAGAAAATGGGATGTCGCCACCGCTCAAGGAGTCGACACCTTCTTGTGTAATTCCGAGACCGTGAGGAAGCGGATCCAGACGGTCTATGGGCGGGATGCCGAAATCATCTATCCGCCGGTTGATGCCGATTTTTTTAATCCCCCTCACCCTTCCCTCTCCCCCCAAGGGGGAGAGGATGGAGGTGAGGGGGGGTTCTATCTGATTGTTTCCGCCCTCACACCCTACAAAAGAATCGATCTGGCCGTGGAGGCCTTCAACGGCCTTCAACAAAAACTTTTGATCGCGGGGGAGGGGCCGCTCCGGCGCTCTTACGAAAACCGTGTCCGCACGGAAAATATCCGTTTTCTGGGCCGGGTCCCGGGGGAGGAGTTGAGGCGGCTCTACCGGGAAGCCAAGGCGCTTATTTTTCCCCAGGAGGAAGATTTCGGAATTGTTCCTTTGGAGGCTCAGGCTTCCGGAACTCCGGTCATTGCCTTTGCCAGGGGCGGCGCGCTTGAAAGCGTGAAAGACGGCGTCTTCTTTTACGAACAGACGCCCCAAGCGCTCCGTGAAGCCCTTCTTCAATTTGAGACCCAGCGGTTCGATCCGCAGATTTTACGCCGCCACGCCCTTCAATTTGACAAAGAGACGTTCAAAAATAAAATCAGAGAATCCTTGAGTCATGTTGTCCGCTAAAAAACGAACTTCTCAAATCTTGTCGGTTTATGCGGCCGATATTTTCGGAATTCTGGCGGGTTTCGTCTTCGCCTTCTGGCTCCGCTTTTCCGGCGTTCTGATCGAAGTCCACAAGGGAATTCCGCCCTTTGAGGAATATCTCAAGGCCCTGATCGTGGTGGTGCTGGCCTATCTCTGGGTTTTTCGTTCCTACGGGCTTTATGAGCCGGGGCGTCATCTTCGCCGCGTTGAAGAAATCTTTGCCCTGCTGAAGGCCATTGCGATGGGGACAGTGGTTCTGACGGCCCTCACCTTTTTTTACCGCGCCTTCTCTTATTCCCGCCTCTTTCTGGTTTTTCTCTGGCTCTCCGCTTCCGTCCTGGTCAGTTTCTCCCGCTACAGCCTGATTCAATGGTTTTACCGGATGAGACGTCAGGCCAAGGACCTTCACCGGGTGTTGGTGGTGGGGCACAACCGGAATGCGCGGAATCTGATCGAGTGGGCGAAACAAAATCCTCACATGGGGCATTCCATCGAAGGGGTCCTGTCTGAAGACGAGAGTCTTGTCGGAAAGCATTTGGACGGCGTCCCCATTGTGGGGACCCTTGGGGAATACCAGAAGCTCGTGGAACAAATCCATCCGGATGAAGTGATCGTGGCCGATTCAAAACTTCCGCACGATAAAGTGACGGACTTGCTTTTGCGGTGTGAAGACGGGCTGGTTTCGTTTAAAGTGGCCGCGGACCTCTATGGAATCGTGACCAGCAATCTGGACGTGGAGTATGTCGCCTCCGTCCCTTTATTGGGAATCCGCACTCTTCCCCTGGACGACCCCTGGAACCGGATCGTAAAAAGGTTATTCGACCTTATTATTTCTGTTTTTCTAATGGGCTTAACTTTGCCGATAATTCTTCTGGCGGCCCTGATGATCAAACTCACCGACGGGGGTCCGATTTTTTATGCCCAGGAGCGCGTGGGGCAGGACGGCAAACATTTTAAACTTTATAAATTTCGCACGATGCGTCCCGATGCCGAATCTCAAACGGGCCCGGTCTGGGCAAAAGAGGGGGATGACCGCTGCACGCCGGTCGGACGGTTTTTACGCCGGTTCAATCTCGACGAATTTCCCCAGCTCTGGAACGTGGTCAAGGGAAACATGAGCCTCGTGGGCCCCCGGCCCGAACGGCCGCATTTTGTCGATCAATTCCGGAGCGAAATTCCGCGCTACATGGCGCGTCATAAAATTAAATCGGGAATCACCGGCTGGGCGCAGGTCAACGGCCTCCGCGGCAACACCTCACTCCAGGAACGGATTAAATATGATCTCTATTATGCCGAAAATTGGTCTCTGATGTTTGATCTCGAAATCCTTTTCATGACCCTGTTTGCCTTTAAAAATGCCTACTAAAGCCCCCGTTTCCGTTGTCATCATTGCCAAAAACGAAGAGAAGCGTATCGAAGACTGCATCCGGAGTGCGGCGTGGGCCCAGGAAGTGGTTGTGATCGACGACGAAAGCGCGGACCGGACCGCGGAGCTTGCCCGCGCGTTGGGCGCCAAAATTTATCCCCGGAAGATGGACATCGAAGGCCGCCAGAGGAATTTCGGATATTCCCAGGCCGCCCAACCCTGGGTATTGAGCCTGGATGCGGATGAGCGGGTCACGCCGGGTCTTGCCACGGAAATCCAAGAGGCCATTTCAAAATACGGGGCCGATCCTTCCGTCACGGGGTTCGCCTTCCCGATCCTGACTTATATCGGCTCCCGCGCCCTTCGCGGAGCGGGCTATTACCCGGCGCGGAAAACGCGCCTTTTCCGGAAAGGGAAGTTCCGTTACGAAGAAACCGGTGTTCATCCGCGCGCCCTTTATGAAGGAAAAATCATCGATCTGAACCAGGACATTCTCCATTTTTCCTGTGCCAACTTGGGGGAATGGATCGGCAAATTCAACCGCGAGACCACCCTGGAGGCCGAAAAATGGCTTCAGGACGGCCGGAAGATGAGCTTTGCAAGGGCGCTCCGGAAGGCGGTTGACCGTTTCTTGAGGAATTATTTTTTAAAGGGGGGCTGGCGGGAAGGGGTGATGGGGTTCATCATGTCGCTTTTTCACGGGATTTATCAAATCATCACCTTTGCCAAATATTACGAGAGAAAAACTGCCCCGGTCGTTTTTATCGATCGGGACGGCGTGATCAACGTCGATCCCATAGGGGACTACGTCAAAAGCTGGGAGGACTTCCGGTTTCACGAAGGGGTGCTTGAGGGACTCAAGCGATTGACCCGTTCGGGCTTCAACATCATTCTCATCTCCAATCAGGCCGGGGTGGGGGACGGGGTCTATCCGGAAGAGTCCCTTTGGGACATCCACCGGAAAATGCTCGAAGTCTTCCAAAAAGAGGGGATCAGGATCCACGGGACTTATTACTGCCTCCACGGCAAGCAGGCGGGCTGTGAATGCCGGAAACCGAAGACCGGGCTCTTCCGCCAGGCGGCCCAAAACGGGATTCGTTTTGACAAAAGCCGGACTTATTTCATCGGGGACAAGCTGACCGATGTCCAAGCGGGAAAGAATTTTGGTCTCAAAACCATTCTTGTTCGCACAGGCCATGGACGGTTGGATGAGCCGAAGTGCTCGGGATCTTTTTCACCGGAGAGGACCGTGGATAATTTTCGCGAGGCCGTTCAACAGGTCCTATGCGCATAGCCATTCTCTACGCCTCGGCGGGCGAGGGCCATAAAAAAGTCGCCGAGGCGGTACGGGAAGGGTTTCTCGCCGCGGGCGTTCCCGAAAAGGAAATCCTCCTCCTGGATGTCCTGGATGACGCCCCCCTTTTCTTTCGGGTTCTTTACCACTCCATTTATTATTATTCCGTAAAGTACCTTTCCCGCCTTTGGGGCCTCATTTATGAAACGTCGGACCATTCGCTCTTCTACAGGGTTTTTGTTCGACGTTTGAGGCGGATCGTGAACGAATCCGTGATGAAGAAACTGGTCCAGCGTGTCCTCCGGGAAAAACCACAGGCGATCGTATCGACCCATTTTCTTGCGCCGGAAATCCTCGGACATCTAAAACTTCAAGGCCGGATTTCTTCCTTTCTCCTTACGGCGATCACCGATTACGCGCCCCACACCTTCTGGGTGAATCCGGGAACGGATCATTACTGGGTCATGACCGACGAGGGAAAAACGGACCTTGAAAAAAGGGGGGTCCCTTCTTCAAAAATTACGGCGGGCGGGATCCCGGTTTCTCCTCATTTCAGGAATCACCAAAAAAAGAAAGCATTTCAAAAAAAAGAGGGACTCGACGCGAATCGCTTTACGATTTTGGTGACAAGCGGCGGTTTTGGGCTGGGGCCCGCCGCCGAGGTCCTCGAAGTGCTGGGCCAATTTAGGGACAAAGTCCAGGCCATCGTAGTCACGGGGCGAAACCGGAGGGCCTTTCGTTCGCTCGAAAAAAAGAAATACTCTTTTCCCGTAAAGCGTTACGGATTTGTTTCCCACATGCATGAGCTGATGGAGGCGAGCGATTTAATCATCGCCAAGCCGGGCGGGGCCACCACCACCGAAAGTCTTGCCAAGGGGGTCCCTTTGATCGTCTTGAAGCCCATCCCCGGCCAAGAAGCGCGTAATGCCGTAATTCTTAAAAAAAGAAATGCTTCCTTTTTTATCCACTCCGTCAAAGACCTCTCCGTCGTTCTCAAGGAGATTCTGGATTCGCCCCAGGTGCTCGAAGAAAAAAAGCGAAGCATGGCGGGGCTTGCAAAACCCGAGGCGGCCCTGGAGATTGCCCGGTTTGTGTTAAAGGGGACCGCCGGGCCCTCATGACGGATTCTTCGAAAGCCAAATTGTTTTTGGAGTCTCTCCGGCTTTCCGGGATCGGAGAAATCTTTTTGTCCGGGACCGGCAAACGGGAAAAGTCCGGGCCTTCGGGGTCTTATCAGGAACTCGTCAAGCTTCGGGAAAACGTTCTTCGCTGCACTCGTTGCGATGAACTTGTGAGAAATCGTCATACCGTGGTCTTCGGTTCCGGCAATCCCAGGGCCCAGCTTGTTTTTGTGGGGGAGGCGCCGGGCGCCGAAGAAGACCGGCAAGGGCTTCCCTTTGTGGGGGCGGCGGGCCAGCTTTTGACCAAAATGATCGAATCCATCGGCCTCAAGCGCCAAGAGGTGTTCATTGCCAATGTGTTGAAGTGCCGGCCGCCGGGCAACCGGCCTCCCAAGCCCCTGGAGATTGAAAATTGCGAACCTTATCTTGCGAAACAACTGGAACTCATCAAGCCCAAATTGATTTGTGCGCTCGGCACTTTCGCCGCCCAGACGCTTTTAAAAACTTCGGCCTCCATTTCTTCGCTGCGGGGGAAGGTTTTTAATTATCGGGGGATTAACGTCCTTTGCACTTTTCATCCGGCCTATCTCCTTCGAAACCCCGCGGAAAAGAGAAAAGCCTGGGAAGATTTGAAAAAGTTAAAGGCGATGTTGGATGAAAATTCCTGAGAATGATGAAATAGTCATTGCGAGCCCCGAAGGGGCGAAGCAATCTAAGATTGCTTCGGTCGCTTCGCTCCCTCGCAATGACGGGCAGACCCTTTGCGTTGATGTTGCCATTCCGCTGCCTATTGAAAGTACTTTTAGTTATCTTTTAGAGTCCGACCAGATCGCAAGAGCCAAAGTCGGCGTCCGCGTCCGCATCCCTTTCAGAAACCGCGAAACCGTGGGTTTTTTGGTGGGCTTCCGGGAGAAGCCTGAAGACCAAAAACTCAAAAAGGTGATCGAAATTCTGGATGACAAACCCGTCCTTTCGGAACGGATTCTCGGGCTTACCCGATGGCTGTCGGAATATTATTTTTCGAGTTGGGGAGAGGCGATCGAAACCGCCGTTCCCAAATGGGTGAAACAAGGAAAACGTTTAAAGGAAAAACCGGGCTCTTATTCGGCGTTACCGGAGCCGCCGCGGGCCCCGGAGTGGGAGCTCACGCCCGAGCAGGAAAAAGCCCATGCCGTGATCCGGGCCGCCTTGGAGGAAGAAACGCCGAAGCCCATTCTTCTTTATGGAATTACGGGAAGCGGAAAGACCGAGCTGTATATCCGGGCCGTTAAGGAGGCTCTCCGGCGGGGCAAGGGAGCGATTGTGCTCGTTCCTGAAATTGCATTGACGGAGCAAATCCGCCGTTTCTTTTTTCATCACTTCGGCGGCGAACTTGAAATCCTCCACAGCAAACTTTCCGACGGGGAGCGCTTTCTGGCTTGGAAAAGAATCGAATCCGGCAAGAGAAAAGTGCTCCTCGGCCCCCGCTCCGTGATCTTCGCTCCCCTTTCTCCCGTCGGCGTCATCGTGATCGACGAAGAGCACGAGGGCTCCTACAAACAGGACGGATCCCCCCGTTACCATGCGCGGGACGTGGCCTATTGGCTCGCCCGGGAGGAAAAGGCCCTTTTGATTCTGGGCAGCGCCACGCCTTCTTTGGAATCAATGAATTTGGCCGCCGGCGGCCAAATTCAACGCATCGATCTGACACAGCGGGTGGACAACAAAAAGCTTCCGGCAGTGACTCTGGTCGATCTTAAGCAGGAGCGCGAAATTCAAAAACGTTCGGTGATCCTTTCCCGATTATTGAGCCAGGAAATCGAGGTGAACCTCCGGCAAAAAGAGGGGACCCTTCTGCTTCTTAACCGCAGAGGATTTTCAACCCAGATTCACTGCCCAGAATGCGGCACCGTGATGAACTGCCCCTCCTGCGAAATTGCGCTGACTTTTCACCAGGAGGACAACCGGCTTCTTTGTCATTATTGCAATTTTCATTGTGAGACCCCCTCGGTCTGCCCCCGCTGTTCAAAGCCCCTGCTCCGGTTTTCGGGTTTTGGGACGGAGAAAGTGGAAAGCGAAATCAACCGCCTGTTTCCCCAGGCGCGGGTGGCAAGAATGGATACCGACGCCATCCGCCGGAAGGGGAGCCACGAAAAACTCCTTCAGGACTTCCGCGATCATAAAACCGACATTCTGGTCGGGACTCAAATGATTGCGAAAGGATTCGATTTTCCCCATGTCACGCTGGTGGGCGTCATTTTGGCGGACGTGGGCCTCGTCCTGCCTGATTTTCGTTCCGCCGAAAGAACCTTTCAGCTCTTGACACAAGTGGCGGGAAGGGCCGGACGGGGGGAGAAACCCGGCCGCGTGGTGATCCAAACTTATTCGCCCGAGCATCCCAGCGTGGCCTTTGCCAAAACTCACGATTACCTGAAATTTTACGGACAGGAGATGGCGGCCCGTCTGAAACACGGCTACCCGCCGGCCCAACACCTGGTGAATATTCTGGTCCGTTCGCGGATCGAGAAAAAAGCCTACCTCTTTGCCCGGGAGCTGGCTGAAGCTCTAAAGACCGTCATTGCGGGCGAAGCGAAGCAATCTCCGGGATTGCTGGAGATTTTGGGTCCGGCCCCCCTTCCTTTTTACCGCCTTCGGGGGCATTACCGCTGGCACGTGTTAATTAAGGCCCGGGAAACGAAACCTGCCCATGCCCTGCTTCGGAACATACTTTCCGAGACAAAACGCCGTGCGGGTGTGGCGATGCAGATCGACGTGGACCCTTTAAATATTCTCTAATTCTGCTTGTCGTGCTATAATCTTATGAGGTTGTAACCCCATGGCGATCCTGAAGATAAGGACCTTTCCTGATCCGGTTTTGAAGCAAAAAGCCGAACCCCTGACCCAATTTGGCGCGGCGGAGCAGAAGCTTTTCGACGATATGATTGAGACCATGTACACCGCGGACGGGGTGGGCCTCGCGGCCCCCCAGGTCGGGGTTTCGAAGCAAATCATGATTGCCTGCCCCACGATGACGCCCGGGGAAGAATACGTTTTTGTCAATCCCGAGATCATTGAAGCCAAAGGCAGGGAACTCGGACTAGAAGGATGCCTCAGCCTTCCCGGCATTTCCGGTGAGATTTCGCGGGCGAAGGCCATCCGCTTTAAGGCCCTGGATCGCCGGGGAAAGCCGGTCGAAATGCAGGTCAAAGACTTCTTTGCGCGGATCATCCAGCATGAAGCGGACCATTTGAACGGAATCCTACTTATTGATCGTGTTGATTTTGACAAACGCCAAGAGCTTCTGACCGCCTACCAAAGACTTTAATCTTGCCTTGAAAATTGTCTTTTTCGGTTCATCGGATTTTTCCCTCCCTTCCTTGGAAGGATGCCTCGATTTGCGGGAAACGGCGGCTGTCGTCACCACACCCGACCGGCCCAAAGGACGGGGCCTTCAGGTCCAATCGAATGCCGTCAAGATGCGCGCAGAAAAAGCAGGTGTTCCCGTTTACGCCCCGACTTCTTTAAAAAAAGACGCCGGGCTTGAGAAAAAAATTTCCGCCCTCAAGCCCGATCTTTTTGTAACCGCCTCTTACGGCAAGCTGATCCCGTCCTCTTTGCTTCGCATTCCCAAAATTGCGCCTTTAAACGTCCACCCTTCGCTCCTTCCGAAATACCGGGGAGCGGCCCCCATCCCCTGGCAGATTATCAACGGGGAAAAGGAAACGGGTGTGAGCATCGCCCTGATGACGGAGGCTCTTGATGCGGGTGACATTGTCCATCAAATCCGGATCCCGTTGCAAAACCACGAGACCGCGGAGTCCTTGAGCGAAAATTTGTCTCATTTGGCGCGGAAGGCACTTGAAGAAATACTCGGCCGGGTTGAAAGGGGAGACCTCCCGCGGACCCCGCAGAAAGAATCCGAATCGAGTTATGCGAGGAAGCTCACCAAGGAGGACGGCTTTTTGAATCTCGCGGAACCCGCGGAGCTTCTGGACCGGAAGATCCGGGCATTTCATCCCTGGCCCGGGGCGTTTATCGGTTGTGAGAAAAAACCGCTCCGGATTTTGGAAGCCAAAGCGGATTTGTCAAACAAAAAGGCCGAACCCGGGGAGCTCCTTGAAATCCATTCCGAAGGTTATTTGAAGGTGCAAACGGGGGGGGGATCGCTTAAAATTCTTAGGGCCCAGCTTCCGGGCCGGCGGCCGGTTTCGGGTTTGGATTTGGCAAACGGCCTTCGCCTTAAAGCGGGTTTTGTCTTTCAATGAGAATCCTTCACTTGGCCACCCATCTCAACCGCGGAGGGATTTCCCAGTACATTCTTTCCGTCAGCACCGCTTTGCTTCAAAAAGGGCACGAAGTCTTTGTGGCCTCGAGCGGAGGAGAAATGGAGAAGGAATTCCGGGACCAAGGGATCCAAGTCGCCAACTTCCCCATCCGCACAAAAAGCGAATTAAGCCCCAAAATTTATCTGGCTCTTCCCAAGTTTCTCCAATGGATTAAAAAAGAGCGGATCGATCTCATTCATGCCCATACCCGGGTGACCCAAGTTATGGCGTCATGGACCGAGTGGCTGGCCGGCAAACCCGTTGTGACCACAGCGCACGGGTTTTACCACCGGCGTTTGGGCCGGCGGCTTTTGCCCGCCTGGGGAAAGCGCGTCATCGCAATCAGTAATCCCGTGGCCCGGCACCTCTTGGAGGGATTTCACGTGCCTCCGGAAAGGGTGCGGGTCATCTATAATGGAATCGATTTCGAAAATCTATACGGCCAATTTCAAAAACACGACCCTTCGGCCGTCCGGAAAGAATACGGGATTCCCGAGGAGGTCCCCGTAGTGGGCATTATTGCCCGGCTCGTTGAGGATAAAGGCCATGAATATTTATTCCGGGCGGTAAAAAAACTTGAGGAAGAATTCCCGGCCCTTCATTTACTGGTGGTGGGGGAGGGGCGGCACCGAAGGCCTCTTGAGAATCTGGCTCGAGAACTCGGTCTTGCAAGCCGAATCTATTTTACGGGGAATCTCCGGGACATTTCCAAACCCCTTGCCGCCATGAATATTTTTGCCCTGCCGGCGGTTTGGAGGGAGGGGTTTGGTTTGAGTACCGTGGAAGCGATGGCCTGCGGCAAGCCGATTATCGCAACCAACATCTGGGCTCTGAACACCCTCATTCAAAATGAGGTTAACGGAATCCTTGTCAATCCCAAGGATGCGGAGGATCTGGCTCGGGCGATCCGCCATGTTTTAAAAGACAAAGCTTTTCGCGAACGGATTGGCCGGGCGGGACAACAAACGGTCGAAGAACGGTTTACGCTCGAAAGAATGGTCTACGAGCTTGAGTCTTTGTATGCGGAAGTTTTTCAAAACAATAAGGGGCACTGATGGCAACGGTTGTCATTGTGGATGACGAGACGGGGATTGTGGACGAGACAAGGGACTTTTTCGAGGACGAGGGGCATCAAGTCTATGCCACCGACTCGGGGGAAGAGGGGATCGAATTGGTGCGGAACCACAAACCTCAAATCCTCCTGCTGGATATCAAGCTGCCCGATATCTCGGGCCTGCGTGTTTTGGAGGAAGTCAAAAAAATTTCTCCCGGCACAAAAGTCATTGTCATTACCGGATACGTGGACCAGGCCATCATCGATGAGGCCGAAAAACTCGGCCGGGACGCCTTTCTCCAAAAACCCTTCAATTTCGAGGCCCTGCAGGCCGAGGTGGGCCGTTTCCTCGGAAAAGGCTGACAATGGCAGAGATCGGACATTATCTCTACGAATATTTAAAAATTAACAGTCTTACGGGATATTTTTTAGTCACCGTTGCACTTCTCTCCGTCCTGAAATTCTCCGGTAAACTCCCCAAAATTGAAGCTTCCAGGAAAACGCTTATGGCCATTGTCCTGATCGGTCTTGCGCTTCGAATTTTATGGTTAAATTTTTCAACTTATACCCCTAAATCCGATTGGGGAAATCCTCCCCTGGGCGAAAATGACCTCCTCCACATCAGCGCAATTGATATCAACCGGGGAGTCTGGTTTGTCAATGAGGACGGAAGCCCGAGCGGAAGGCGCCCCATCGGTTACCCCATTTTTCTGGCGGGGCTTTACAAATTATTCGGCATCAAGCATCAGGTGATCTGGATCAGCAATCTTTTTCTCTTTCTTGCTTCGATTTATCTAATTTACCGGCTTGCGGAATTTGCCTTCTCCAAACAAACAGCCGTCCTTTCGGCTTTTCTTTTTGCAATCTTTCCGAATTCGATTTATTCGGTCCGTCTGCCCGCCGATGAGCACCTGTTCCTTCCCTTGTGGTATGCGGGTCTGTTGCTCCTCTTGAAGGAAATCCACGGCTTGAAATTTAAATTTTCCTGGCTGTTTTATGGCGTGATCTTTGGATGCGCCGCCATGACGCGCACCTACGCCATTTTTATGCCGGTCGTGGTGGGGCTGGCCTGTTTATTGAAACGTCTGTCTTTTTCGAAAGCCGCAGGGGTCGGGCTATTAACCCTCCTCGTGATGCAGCTGATCAATCTGCCCTGGGTGATCCGCAACTACCGGGCGTGGGGAGTTCCCGTGGTCTATGCCGTGGCGGGGCATTCGGTCTATTCATTCAATAACCCTCTCGCAAAACCGGAGGCCGGGCATTTCCCCCAAAAAGGGGAGCCCGGCTATTCCGAGGAATTTGATCAAGCGACGCGGTCAGGCAATGAGGGTTTAATCCAAAAGGCCGCCAACCGGGCGATGCTCCAATGGATTGCGAGTCACCCCGTCGATTTCCTGACCCTCGGGGCTTCAAAGGTTCTCTATTTCATGCATTGGGGGAGGGCCAAGGGAAGCTGGCCGCTTCATTATCAATACGAGCCGACCCACGTCACGCGTCCGCTTTCGGAAAAACAGCATTTTATCTTCCATGAATTGTCATTCGCCTTTTACTACATTATTTTTCATGCTTTCGTTATTTCAGGCTTTCTCATCCTCTGGAGACGCAACCTCTTTTCGCGGGGATCCAGAAATTCCATGGCCATTTTAATGAGCTGCGTCCTCTTTTGGCTGGCCTTTCATTTCATCATCATGCCGGACCCGAAATACCGTTTTCCCATCGAGCCCCTGATGATCATTTTCGGGGCCTACCCTTTGAGCCTGTTCTTCAAAAATGAAAACGCGCGACTTAAATTCTGAAAATCCGCCCCGCGAGAGCGTCCGCCCCAAGACCAAGGTTTTCTGGGAGCGGGGAGAGGCCGGCAAGGTCTACGACAAGGAATTCGGAGATTTTATCGGAGAGTATGTCAACCGCTCCGAGATGAAACCCATTGCCGACCTCCTGCGGGATGTCCGTAATATGCGGGTCCTCGATGTGGGCTGCGGGACGGGACGCCATCTCGCCCTGCTTGACCCGACCAATGCCCGCGAGGGGCTCGATCTTTCCCCCTCCATGCTTGCCGAAGCCAAGACCAAAGTGCCGGACGGGATTTTCACGGTGGGTTCCGTCGATGCGCTCCCTTATGAGGACAATTCTTTTGACTATGTGATTTCCTCGCGCGTCCTTCAGCATATCTGTGACCAGCAGAAAATGATTTCGGAAATGGGCCGGGTCACGAAACCGGGGGGCAAGGTGATTCTTTTATCCTATAACAGCTGGTCCCTTTTGTGTCTCTATAAACAAACCCGCATGAGCTGGGCCGGAAAAATCATCAATCTTCCTTTCAAACTGATCCTCGGGAGGCGCTCCTTCTTCAACCCCTGGGGATTCGAATACGACAATTATTGTTCCATACCGGAACTCTCCCGTTATATGAAAAAAGCAGGGCTCCGGGTGCGGAAATCCTGGGGGGTGACCTCGGGCATGCCGTGGTTCTGGAATGATTTTTTTGTGGGAAAAGTGATTCAGCGCATATTGCCCTTGGCAATGAAAATGATCTTCGGCGTTTCATTTTTTCTGGACAACACCCTGGCCCGGATTTTTCCTTTGAAATACTTCACCGACAAGGTGATTGTGATTGCCGAAAAACCGCGATGAAACTCGCAGCGGGGATCACGGAACCCCATCCTCTTTGGACAACTCTTCTTGACCAAGAAAAAATAAGCTACGAAGTGGCCCGATCGGGACCGTTCGATCCCGCCGAATTCCCGGTCCTGCTGGTCCCCCAAAAGCCCGCATCCGCCTTGTCCAGCGCCCTGGGCCAATACCTCTCCCAAGGGGGGGTGGTGGTTTGCTCCAAAAAAGTAGCGGGTGATTTTCCTCAAGAATCCCGTTCCCGGATCCTGACCGTAGAATTACCCTTCGCGGAGAATTTTTTCTACAAAGGAGACGCGCGGAAGCGTTTCATTTGCGGCGAGATCCAAGTCACAGAGACCGTGGCGCGGGAACCCCTTCACAAAATTCGCCGCGATTTGGCCAAAGTCTTAAAACGGGCCTTCTGGCGGCAGGGGCTTCCTTATGCCCGGTTGAGTTATTATCCGTTTCCTTATGAAAATGTGTTCAGCTTCCGTTTCGACTTGGACAATTATGTCGAAAATGATTTTCAGGTCCTGTGCCGCCTGATTGAAGAGTATCCCGGGCGCACTTCGTGCTTCGTTAATATGAAGAGCCATGAAAATGCCGTTGAAGCGCTGAAGAAGCTTTCAAAACTCCCCACTGAAGTGGGCTCCCATGCCTATATCCATCATGTTTATAATTCTTACGAACAAAATACTTTTAACGTCGAGAAATCAGAACACCTTTTAAAACCGGTCACGGACCGGATCGAAGGCTTTTCCGGGCCCCACGGCCGGTGGACCCCTTCGCTTCAGCGGGTCCTCGAAGAAAGGGGATACCTCTATAGTTCCGAGTTTTGCCTGGATTATGACGGGCTTCCTTTTTTTACTTATGCGGGCAACCGGCGGTCTCCGGTGCTTCAAATTCCCGTGCATCCCGTTTGTGAAGGAATTTTCATGGAGCAGTTTTCAAACGGCGCGACCGCAAAAATTCATGAATATTTTCGGTGCCTGATTCAGGACAAACTCTTCTCGGAAGAGCCGATCCTCATCTTCGGGCACCCTGACAACCGGATCGGACGTCACCCGGACATTTTTCGCCGTCTCCTGCAGGACCTCGATTCGCACGGCAGGAAAATTTGGCAAACCGAATTCCGGAATTTCGCGAGGTGGTGGAAGAAACGCCAGTCGTGGACTTTCAAAGCCGACTCAAAGGACGGTCAAATTCGGGTCCAGGATTTCCCAAAAGATGACGAGGCTTCCCTGGAGCTTATTTTTGAAAAAAGCAGGGTCCGTCTCCGGAGAAATCAACTTGGGAAACTCCTCCCTCAAAAAGAAATAGACTCTTGGGCGAAAGCTTATTCCGAAGGCGTGCCCCAAATCCGCGAAGAAGGCATTCCCTCTCCGGGGATTAAAAAATTGGGACGAAATCTTAAATTATGGCTTGATTGGGAAACAAAAACCCCGGGGGACCTCTACAGGACAAAAAGCCTGCCGGATTTTTTGCGCTCTGCCCTCCGCAAAGTTTATGACAAATTCATCGCGCCCCGCAAAATATCGAAGGATCTCTGGGGATATTCATGAAGGAAAGTCCCCCGAGGATCAGCGCTGCCATCATTACCTACAATGAGGAAAAAAACATTAAGGATTGCCTCGAATCCGTACTTTTTGCGGATGAGATTGTCGTTGTGGATTCTTACAGCTCCGATAAAACGGAGGAGATCGCAAAACATTTCCCCGTCCATTTTTTAAAGCGGAAATTTGATAATTTTTCCGGCCAGAAAAATTACGCCTTGAGCCAAACAACGGGGGAGTGGGTTCTTTTGATCGACGCCGATGAACGGGTGAGCCCCAAGCTCCAGGGTGAAATCCAGGCCCTTCTGGCGTCCGATCCTCCGCCCGCGGCCTACCGGATCAAGCGCGAATCCTACTTCTTCGGAAAACCGCTCCGCTATTCGGGCACCCAAAAAGATGCGCCCATCCGGCTTTTTCCGCGTAGCTCTGTTCGTTATGAACAACCGATTCATGAAGAAATTGTGACCTCGCTTCCCGTCCGGCACCTTCAATCAAGAATCCTGCATTTCAGCACGGAAAATGCGGCGCGGTACAATCAAAAGTTGCGCCCCTATATTTCCCTTGAGATCCAAAACTTAAAAATAAACAAAAAGCCCGTGACGTGGATCGATGTCCTGGGGCGCCCCCTTGCCCGATTCTTCCAACGCCTCATTCCGCAGGCAGGGTTACTGGACGGTCTGACCGGCCTCTTTTTTGCATATCATTCGGCCCGATATGAGTTTAAGAAATGGAACGGCTATCTGAAGGAAAAGAAATCTCAAGCCCAGGCCGAAGTTGACCGCTCCCCCGGAACTTGATAAAATAACATCTTTGTAATCGGCATAAGTTCTAACCCCTTCATTTTCTTAAAGTTACCCAGAGGAGGATTACAAATGGCGGTTCGCGTAGGAATTAACGGTTTTGGTCGTATCGGGAGAATGGTCTTTAGGGCGGGCTATCGAAACCCGGCCATTGAATTCGTAGCTGTTAACGATCTTCCTGTTCCCACAGACGTATTGGCCCACCTTTTGAAATATGACTCCACTTTCGGGATCCTCGAAGCCGAGATCAAGGCTAAGGAAGGCGCCCTCCTGATCAACGGAAAAGAGCTGAAAGTTTTAACCCACAAAGACCCCGCCGAGATCCCCTGGGGGAAGCTGGGGGTCGATGTCGTGATTGAATCCACGGGTATTTTTACGGACGCCGAGAAGGCCAAAGCGCATTTAGCCGGCGGCGCCAAAAAAGTCATCATTTCCGCTCCCGCAAAAAATGAAGACATCACGATTGTTCTGGGGGTCAACGATGACAAATACGATCCTGAAAAGCACAACATCGTTTCGAATGCCTCCTGCACAACCAATTGTTTGGCACCGGTCGCGAAGGTCATCAACGAAAATTTCGGCATCATTCACGGCCAGATGACCACGGTCCATTCCTACACCAATGACCAGCGGATTCTCGACTTGGTCCATAAGGACTTGAGAAGGGCCCGCTCGGCCGCAATGTCGATCATCCCTTCAACCACCGGCGCCGCCAAGGCGATCGGTCTCGTTCTCCCGGAACTCAATAAAAAATTGGACGGCTTCGCTATGCGCGTCCCGACGCCCGATGTTTCCGTGGTGGATCTCGTTTGCGAAGTCCAGAAAGAGACGACGACCGAAGAAGTCAACGCCGCCCTGAAAAAAGCGGCCGAAGGAAAGCTCAAGGGGATTCTGGGGTATTCCGAGGAACCCCTCGTTTCGATGGATTATAAAGGCAACCCGCTGTCTTCCGTGGTCGACGCCGAACTCACCAAGGTCGTTGACAAAAAATCCGTCAAAGTCGTGGCGTGGTACGACAACGAGTGGGGCTATTCCAACCGCTGCGTCGATCTTGCCATTTTTATCGGTAATAAATTGAAGGACTTAGGAAAATCCAATCCCGCCAAAGCCGCCGCCAAGGCCTGAATCAGGGCCGATTCGTCCAATAAATAAGGGCCGATTCGTCCAGAAGATCACGAGCGATCCACGGGAAATCGGCAGATTTTAAGGGCATCGACAATGAATGGGTCTAGAGCAACAGATGCGTTGACCTCGCTATATTTATTGGCAATAAGTTGCGGTAATCCAACTCCTCCAAAGTGACCGCCAAGGCCTAAATACATACGGTTCCGTCTAGTTGGTAACGGATTGTCATCAGCAAAAGCTGCTGCAAAGGCCTGATCGTGTCGAAATCGTCCGATCAATCATCAAGACCTTCGGCTGACCAATGGACGAAGTTAGGTATGACTTGGCTTCCCAGTCTCATGAATGCTTATGCTTGCTTATGCTGTTATGTAACAAATAGTTATGAAAATTAAGGGAGCCGGATAAAGCACCGCTTTCCGGCTCTTTTTTTGTTCTTCCAGGTAATCGGTCAGATTAATTAACCCGAAATCACGGGCACCAGTGCTAAGCAAGAGTGCCTGTCATCCTTTATCAGATTTCCGCATAACCCTCCTTGCATTCCTAGATAATCATGAATTTCCCGGGAAGTGATAACAGAGTGGTAAATTACGCTTGACTCTGGAGTATGCTCTAGGGTGTATGCTTATAACGTGGGAGGGATTACGGTGAAGGAGAACAAAGATTTATGCCAAATCG